>Ga0075437_10918_pt1 | contig 11235 bp, 8 predicted proteins | sample MintriMetagenome_FD_74266 | JGI IMG/M metagenome (GOLD analysis project Ga0075437, IMG submission 74266) | Marine eukaryotic communities from Monterey Bay, USA to study complex ecological interactions - Minidiscus trioculatus and... | ecosystem: Environmental > Aquatic > Marine > Unclassified...
ATTACCCTTTTAGCAGACATACAAGCCCCATATCATACATACGAGTACTTCTGATGAAAGTATTGAGTTGAATCCGTTAATTAAGACAATACCCCGTGCAGCTTTTGGCAAAGGTGGAGAGACGGTATATGATACAAATGTACAGTTAAAGGCAGATGATTATGAGCTCAATATACCTCAACAGAGGATGGATCAAATTTTGAATGAAGTGAAGAAAGGTATGAATCTCCAGACCGATATTATTGCAGAGCCGTACTCTTTAAATGTCTATCAAGTGGGAGGAAAGTTTGCAAAGCATAAGGATACACCGAGGGGAGATGATATGCTTGGGACTCTTGTAATTAAACTTCCAGCGTGGTGCACTGGTGGAAAGATGACAGTCTCCCTTGGCAGTGAAACAGAGACATACTTCAACGCACAGGCAAGGTATTCGTATAGTCCTACTCCAGCACCAGATCCTCTTCTAATTAATTGGTGTGCTTTCTTTGCCGATGTTGATCATGAGATTCATACAGTCGAAGAGGGCATTCGTATCACTGCTACCTATCTTATCAGGAGAAAAGATCAAGCATCGGCATCATCTATGCTTCCTCGTGAGATTCAAGGCGATGAGCAGGCAAATCGTATAAAGGGAGCACTCCTTCAAGGACTTGGTGACAATCGATTCTTTCCGGACGGTGGAAAAGTTGGCTTCCCTTGTCATCATTTGTATACAAACACTGAAGTATTTCCTGGACAGAAAGACAGTACACAGGCTCTTACTTCGAAACAAATGAACAAACTGAAAGGTCGAGACTTGTTGATAGCTAATGCGGCAGAGGATGCCGGTCTTTCGGTCTATCTCCAGCCATATCTCATCCATGATTATAGTCGTGACGGTGGAGGGGACTATACTCTCAAGAAATTCCCCAAGAAGAAACGTTGTCCTCGACACATGAGTAATGATACTATTGAAAGTCACTTTGATACCGAAGAACAACAGGAAGATCCTACCTCGGCCGCTGATCTATGGATTGAAGACTATGATCGTGCTGCAAAGAAAGGAGCTGGTGAAACTGAGTGGTCCGCCGATGGTTACTTTGGGAACGAGGCATCCGGTATTGATTTCTATGTAAAAGCTTGTTTGATTATTGAGGTTCCTGAATACTCAGAGTCTCGTGGTATTCCAGTACAACTTCCAAAGAAGAAGAAGCGTAAGACCAAACAGCAGAAGAAAGTAGAGTAGATTATGTGTTGGTATAGTGGAATGACTTGATATATGATACGATAAACTAGTGGAGTAGTAGTTCTTTTTAATGAAACTTGAAACAAATAAATCCATGAAGATATATTTCTACCTTTACTCTTGGACAAGTATACATTCAACTGTAGTCCTTTGTTCACTTTTCATCTCATCCACAGATGCTTGATACGCCCGTAATACATTTGCATATTCGTCTTTTGAAACATGCCCCGCTTTGTATCCAACCCCGACCTTCTTCAATGCCTTATCAAACCCACACCTTGCTGCAATTATGAAGTGTTTTAGTGCTGGTTCAACGTTTCCATTATTTCCTTCCATAATACCAAGATTGTATCTTGCTCTTTCGTGTCCTCCAATTGCTGCAACCACCATGTGATGTTTAGCCCTTTCCTCGTCTTCTTCAACGCCTTCGCCACCTATATATGCAAGAGCAAGAGAATTATGACCATTGGTTGAACCGAGTTCAGCTGCACGATTCAACAATTGAAATGCTTTCCTGTGATCTTTTTGTAAACCATGCTGTCCACGTTCATATGCAAGTCCTAGATAATAAAATGCTTCCGCGTCGTTTAGATCCGTCCTGTTCTCTACTCTCTTCAAATATTCTTTTTTTGATCGATACATTGATACTCTGCAATAAGGGCACAAATCTTTAATATTGCCCTCTTTCATTTCTTCTACTGATGTCACCATGCATCCAGTACATAGAACCTTTCCACAACAAGGCTGATACATTGGTGATGCTCCAAATATGCTGGCACCTCGTGGAGCATTGCAATATGGCATTGGTAGAAAGCAAATCTGACAGTCATCTTTTGGCGGAGGATCTTGAAACAGCTCATCATCATCATCATTAGATATACCTATCTTTTCAATACCATCCGATACAGTATCAATATCAGCAGAACTAATACTATCAGAGACTTTATCTGATGCACCGTCTTCATTGCAACTCTCTAAATTATTTTGTGCACAAGATGTGCACAGTTTATTCTTTGATAACTTTATATCACTACCACCGACACCGCATACTGCACACGTTAATGTAGTATCATCTAATGAGCTCATTGTATAATATATACCTCCAACTACGTTCCTACAATTGCCACAGAATTCGGCCGGCAGACGCAGAATAAAATGAGGAAAATAAAATGAGAAATATTCCACATGTAACATTTCTACCGCGCGTACCTACACTCTATCTCATAAAAAATGACAAGCAAATCATGAAGCAACTTAGATAATAACCTCCTGTATTGCAATAACAATATAATACTATAAACAATGGACGATCCAAACCAACCACTAGAAGAAGAAGAACAACCACCAACTAACGCCGCGGAAGGTGAAGAAACAGTACCAGCGACACAATTCTCACAAGAAGACGAAAATGAAGAAAATGAAGACGGTTCACCACCCCAAAATAATAATGTAGGTGCACCTACTGAACAACAAGAAACACCCAACAATCCTCGTATATTCGCTACACCTGGCAAACCACCCAATCAACAACGTGATAATCTAGAAGATATTAATATGAACGAAGAGGATGAGGAGATGGTAGCTGAAACACCACACTTCAATCGTAATCAACAGGGTAAGTATAATTATTACTATTGTGTGCTACCCTAATATATATAAACTAACACACTTAATATAAACCTAACACACACCAATCTCATAATGATATGTATATATAGAGGGTGGAGGAGTAGAACAATCGCCCGGGGGTGAGAATTGGCGTTCTGGTAATAGCGTGATGAGTTTGTTATCACGTGCGTCTAACCAACAGCAGCCTCAAGGTGGTGCTAACAATAATGAAGATAATAATGAGGATAATAACAATCAAGGAGATGATGCACAAGAGAATGAAGATGTTGATAATGAAGGTGAAAATGAAAATACATTAATCCGAGGAACAGATGTACATGTTCAAAGTGCCGCCACTGCATTTCGTGACTTTATACGTAATTTTATATCAGTGGAAATATCGGAAAAACGTATTGCCAAGGAGGTGAAAAGGAAGATTAAACGACGTAAACGTGCTGCTTCTGGTGGTGGTGCCGGTGGAAATGGGGATGGAGATAGTGATGATGAAGGAGGTGGTGAAAGTCGTGGTGAGAATTCATGGGATTTGCCTAGTGATTCCGATGATGATGAGGATGAAGAGAATGAAGAAAAGGTACCAATATACATTCAAAAGTTAGAACAAATCATGCTTCATGGTAAAGTATCCGATACAACTCCTGATTCCTTAACATCCACAGCAGCCAATGCAGGCGTGGGACGTGTCGGCGTGGCAAGTTTAGATTTGGATGCATTACATTTGTACTTTCATTCACCCGAATGTCAAAGATTATACAGTTGGTTAACAGATTATCCTTCTGAAATTGTCCCCTTAATGGATATATTATTAGGACGTGAATTGGAAACATTGAGAGATAAAGTACGATTACAACAAGAGGAGGCATTAGCCGAGGCTGAATCTATTAATGATGATATTGGTATTGATATTGCCACGTCTATATTGGAATTATTACCAGATGTACTGCCTAGAATTCAAGTCCGTCCATTCCATTTACGGAATTTGTCACATATGAGATCATTAGATCCGAATTCAATTGATACACTATTAAGTGTTCGTGGTATGGTTGTTAGGACATCTCCCGTTATTCCGGACTTAAAAGTGGCATTCTTTCAATGTAGTATCTGTGGACAGACTGATCAAGTGACAATTGATCGTGGACGGATTGCGGAGCCGACCCAATGTCCAACTTGTCATGTGAAGAATGGATATTCATTGATACATAACCGGTGTTACTTTAGTGATAAGCAAATGGTACGTGTACAAGAAACTCCCGATGAAGTACCGGCCGGTGAAACACCGGCAAGTATTGTAGTATTTGCCTATGATGATTTAGTTGATGCTGTACGTCCAGGTGATCGTGTGGAGGTGACTGGTGTATTCCGTGCTCAGGCACGTCGTGTCAATCCCAAAATTACAAAGGTAAAAAGTGTATACAAGACATATGTTGATGCTATACATTTTCGTAAGGTTGCTACGAATAGTTCCAAGGAACGGGATGTTGCTGCTAATTCTACTGCTGCCAAGAAGAAGAAGAGCGATGATGATGATGATGAAGAGGTGAATGGGAAGGAGAATCAACAAAAACAAAAGGGAATGAGAGGTGATGAGGTAACACACGGTTCACGATTCTCACCCGAACGTATTGCCGAACTGGAAGAGTTATCGAATAAGCCCGACGTGTATGATCAGTTAATGAGAGCGTTGGCACCATCTATTTGGGAGATGGATGACGTTAAGAAGGGTGTACTTTGTATGTTATTCGGGGGTAATTCACGTAAGGTTAAGAAGGGCACCGCACAACGGAGGAGGAATAGGGAGAAGGCATTACAAGCACGGAGGGAAATGATGGAGGAAGATGATGGTATGGAGGAGGATGAACCAGAATTGGAAGAAGATGATGATGACGAGGATGACGATGGTAGTAATAATAAGTTGAACAAGCGTGGTGATATCAATATCCTACTTGTCGGTGACCCCGGGACGTCCAAGTCTCAACTGTTGGGTGCGTTCATATGTGTATATGTTATACTTATGGATATTACAAGTGCAACTTTTTCTAACACTCTGCTCTACATTTTGACATCTTACCCAAATACCATAGGATATGTTCACAAGTTATCACCCAGGGGTGTGTACACATCCGGGAAGGGCTCGTCGGCCGTGGGTTTAACAGCATCAGTTGTTCGTGATCCTGAAACAAGGGAATTGGTAATGGAAAGTGGAGCACTTGTCTTATCAGATCTTGGTATCTGTTGTATTGACGAGTTTGACAAGATGTCTGGTACTACACGTGCCATCCTTCACGAGGCTATGGAACAGCAGACGGTTAGTATTGCCAAGGCCGGTATCATCGCCACTCTCAATGCACGTACAAGTATCTTGGCCTCTGCCAACCCAGTCGAATCAAGGTACAATCCATCCCTTAGTGTCGTTGAGAACATTCAACTTCCACCCACACTCTTAAGTCGATTCGATTTGATTTACCTCATCCTCGATGCTCCCAATGTCACGAATGACAGAATGTTAGCACAGCATCTTGTAGGTCTGTACTATGAAACTCCCAACGTCGTTGAGCCACCGTTGGATCATAGTCTATTACGTGATTACATTGCCTATGCTCGTGAGAACATCCATCCGGAATTGAGTGATCTTGCTAGCCGTGAGCTCATAGCTGCCTATATTGAAATGCGACGTGGGGGTAGTGCGGGTAGTAACGGTGGCCGAGGACGAACTATCACAGCCACACCTCGTCAGCTCGAGTCTCTTATTCGTTTATCGGAATCACTTGCACGGATGAAGTACAGTCGTGTAGTAACAAGGGAGAATGTCCAGGAGGCTGTCCGGTTGATGAAGGTAGCAACACAGGCTGCCGCCACTGATCCTAGGACGGGTCGTATTGATATGGATATGATTACCACCGGACGAAGTACCGCGGAACGTGAGTTGGAAGAGAATTTGGCATCAAGCTTGAAGGAATTGTTAGTAGAGAGGCGTGGTAATCGGTTGGGAGTGAGTGAGATTCGACGTCAACTTGGAGAAGTTCTTAATGCTCAAGTACAACAAGAAGATCTTACTGATATTCTCAAGGTGATGGATGCGGATGGGTTAGTTCAGTTTAATGAGAGAGCACAAACTGTCTTCGTCCGTGCTGGTGTTATTGGGTAATATTGATGAGAATGAAAAGGAGAGGGGAAGAGGGAGTAGATGAGAGTGAAAGGACTAGTTATAAAGGAACATAGTCATAATTAAAGTAGTTTGATGTTGAATGAGAAATAAAACAGATAACCAATTAACCTCTCTTTCCCAAGGTTTATCAAACTACATATTAGTACTCCCATAATCATTAGAACTGAATAGTACAGATAAGATAAAGATTAATAAAAGCCCGAAAAAGAGAGAAGTTTGTTCCAAACCTTCCCCAAGGCAACTTCGGCTAGTGCAGCAAAAGATCCGAGAAAAGCCGCACTTGCTGCTGCTAAACGTCGACTACAATCACAGAGGACGGCACAGATTCTGACGCTGATATGGATGGTGTGATTGTGATCGACTGAGGGGGATAGAAGGAGGAGCCTGTTTTGTTTAGCAAAGAAGGTAAACCAAAGGGAGACACAAACAAATAAATTAAATCCTTGATTTTATATTTATGTTTATCCTTCTACATATACGAACTCACACTATGCATTATCTATACTTATACTCTATCCCACCATGAGAAGAAGCAAGAGAAAATAAACAAGTGTGACAGCTTCAGCTAATGCAAAACCTAGAATTTGCCCTGTCACAATGAATGCAAAACCTAGAATAGCAAGCTGATTAAGTAATTCATCACGAAAGCTCTGAAGGTGACGCCCATGTTCGTTGGTTGCCATAAATGATTCAATCACTTCCGTCATATCAGTATCCTTATCCAACGAACCTAACACATCCTTAACCTTCTCCAACATCGACTCCATGATGTCAATGTCACTACCACCTTGTTCTTTTGCAAGAAGCATACGACCGCCTAGATCTTCCATTGCAACAGAAGCAAAGGGACCGACCCCGTTGAGTACTAATATTACTAATATTAGTAGTACAAAACATAATAAAAATGGGATTTCCAGTTAATATCAAACCATTGGGCAAATACACTTCCAAAATTGCAATAATAACTGACGAAAGATCTTCTTGTTGAAGGTGACGTCCATTGTTGTTATGTTCAACGACCGTGTTGATCATTTCACTCATATCAACTGAACTCAACGCATCCTTTAGTTTTGCAATTGATTCCATAGTTTTATCATTACTGAGCATACGCTCGACGATGTCATTAACCTCGCCCTCGCTTTCCTCGGGATGCATATTTGCAATTATATTCATAATCTTCCCCATCATCTCCTTGGTTTCATCAGAGTTGGATAGGCCACGAACACCACCAGTTCGAGAGACAATGCGTTGAGCAGTAACTAATTGGGGAGTAGTGGTAGCAAATAGTGCCACAGCGGAGGCAATGAAATTGATGATCTTCATGATATTGTAGATGAGAGTACGATGACGTCGTGATGACGATAATGATATGTATTCAAAGGAGTGTATGTAATCGATTGCAATGCAATTCAATGAAGCAATTTATGGCATCACCAAATCAACATCAACACCAACTCGATACAATAACCTATCTAACGGTTGCTCTATTTGCGTCTGCTTAGCGTTGGAGACATTATTTGACTTTGACAATGTGGCTCGAAGTTGAATTCAAGGATACCAGACGTAAGCAACAATCGTGCGTGAGTATCTTTGCCGGAGTTTAAATAGGTATGTGGTTGTATTAGAGATTCTGATTGTTATATGGATGTGGACGATGATAATAACTTTAAATCAATTGCTATTGATTTGACTTATAATTATACTCTAGAGTAACTATCTACATGAAAGAGTAGACTGTACATCTAATTCTACCTCATCGATGCAAGCTATCCTTTTGGAGTCAGAGTCAGAGAACAAACAAACACCCAAAGTGATATTACGCCTCCCGGATAAGCAAAGCATCTCACTGCAATACCAAACTCAATACGAGGATTCATATTACAGTGTATCTCAGTTGCCTCAATCCTATCAAGTACATCTTGAATAGAAGTAAATGGTGCATGTAATGTGAATCCAAAAACTGTCCTCGTGTTCGTAATAGTCTCTGGCAGTTCAATATCTGTCGTCATACTACTGCTAATTTGTTGTCCACTCATCTTCATAACTTCTAACTTTTCAGTTGTTTGACCAAGCAATGTACCAACATCTGATCTGAAACTAGTTGCAACTCTTCTAGCTGAACGGATGGCATTCTGTAACGACTCACTAATCTCACTCTGTAATTCTCGTGCATATTGATGATCTGGTAAATTAAAGTGTAATGATTCATCCTGTACTGTCATTCTTGTTGTTGTATCAGGCAACTTGCCACGATGTAATGGAGTCCACTTCCTTCTATTTGAAAGGTCAAAGTTCAACTGAGATGGCTTCTTGCCTCGTTCAACATTGCTGTAAATGTTATCCATTGATGCCAAGTAATATATCTTCTGTAACGGACACGTATCATCGGTTTGTAAATAAGATGATCCAGTCATTGCATTCCAAAGTACCACCTCGTTACTACTCTTTGATTGTCTCATTACCCAGGTCTTGTCATGTGTGACACGGTATTATTGGAAATATGATGAGACAAGACGAGTTAATGACCATAAGTCACAAAACACAATAGCAATCACAACTTACTGTTTTGCCCTCGGGTATTGAAAAGCCAACCACGAGATAAACATCAGCAGCAAAGTCAACAGGCCTCTTCTTATTGAGATACAAGAAGAAGTTTGCCAATAGTATTGCATGTTCTTGAGGCGTGCCTGCTAACATATTGAGGCACTGTTGACTTGTTAGTACTGTTCGTTCGTCTCTTTCCTCTAATGCTTTCCAATCACGTCGACGAAACAAGGGTAGTAGGCTCACATAATGTGCACAACTTGCCACTGAATCAAAACCATGTGGTGGTGCGTGATGTTCGGTGAGGAATCTTGACACGAGATGTGTGTTCCCACGACTGTCTGGCCATAGGACCTGACAATGATCATCTGTATTGTCATATCCATTATTGAGTAGAGACCACTTCTCAACACGAGCTAGAAGCTTCTCACTCTCGACACTTGGAAAGTCTAGACAAGCTCGTGGTGGAATGATTGTAAGGGGTTGAGTAGTGACATAAATACGAAGCATGGTGGTAGAATTGCTTGTTTCTTGGTGTTGATCACTCTCTGACTTTGACTTGTCATATCCAACAATAACATCTGGACTATGACAAGGTACAAGGCCATCCTTTGAACCTTGTCGAAGAATGATGCTCAATGGTAGAGATGCATGACCCTAGTAGGTGTTAGAAAAGGAGGAGAAGATTAGAACAGAAACTTAAAGTGCACAAGATGTGTCACGAAGAAGAAGAACATATCACTTACGAGGTACCTAAACTCAGTTGATCTTGTATTCTCGTCATCGTAGAATCCACCCATGCGTCTCAAGTCAATGGCAGTACAATCAAAGAGTGACAAGTCAATAGCCTCATCCTCATTATGCGTTGACGAGTCTCCTACTTCTAAAATGTTCAAAGGCAAACAGATAGTTTCCTTCCACTGTGGACCCATTGATCCGCTGTTGTTGTTAACTACGGCTTTGGTTTGATATGTCTTGCCTCTAAACTTGATCTTGACTAGTACTCCCAAGTATCTCTCCTCCTCGTCGTCATCTTTGTCATTTGAAGGTTCACCACTATCATGATTGTTGCTTGGTACTAGTAGATGTTGACTACTTCTTTTACCAACATCAAGTTGGATTGGTACATTCTTACCACCAACAATTGTTAACAGCAGCGAGGAGCTGCCATTATTATTTGCCATTAAACTTCTCGATGACGGTAGACTATTATCAGTAACAAAGAAACGAGATAGACCAACATCGTGAATGATGTCTGATTGATGGTGCTTCTTCCGACGTGTTTGTTGTGTATACTCCTTAATTCCATTGTAAACTTCTAACAAGTGTTGTTGTTTCACTCTACTACTGATTCGACCATACTGCACAATACTGCTCGTAGTATTGTCATTGAGTAACTCTTGTTCTTTTTGAATCAAGTCATGATAAACATCACTGTTTTGTACCTCACGTTCAGTAAGTGGTATGGACAATGGAACCGAGCAAGGATTTCTCTGACGTTGTTTGATCAAAACATGACGAAGTGGTTCCTCAATCAAGCTTGTATTGCTGTAAAGTATACCACTATTTGCATCCTTGAATTCCATTGTTGTAGATTGATGATTGTGATACATGAAGTTGTTTGTTGTATTGCTGTTGGTATTGTTGTTGGTATTGTTAACATTGTTATCATCATTAGTAACAGGTGGTCTAATCAATGATTGACGAAACATTGAGGCTGATGGTAGTTGTTGAGGAGGTGCCTTGCATGTTGCTGGACCGCTTTGGACAGAACGTACTCGACAGCTCGATTTAACCGACAACGTTCCCTTCAATCCTTGTTGCAACTCATTACTACTACTTGATGATGAGAATTGAACATTCAATGACATTCCATCTTCTTCCTCCTCCTCCTCCTCTTCAATGGGAACAAAGCAAGTACTAATCAAACAATCAGGTAAGAAGAAGGAGAAACCAATCGATGACTTCTTCCATATTTGAAGACATACCGATGTTGGTTTATGTGATGTCAATTTGCAATTGAACTTGTGACTTAGTTTGACAATAAATGATGACTTATCGAGTTGCTTTGCCTTTGTATCACCAACCACATTGTTATTAATGATCAGTCGAACAAAGTACCGTTCTGAAGTAATCCTACGCTGTCGTTGTAACTTCTTGTGATTATTGGTGTCATTGTTAGGTGTTTCAATATCATCATCATCTACCTTTGACTCGACGTGTGTCGTCTGGTATTCTTCATCATCGTAACATTGTAAGTCAATGCCATTTTTTGTAGACATCTCTTCTTTAGCGGTAGAGGAAGAAGACAGCTCTGGATGATGAGTAAACTTGATATCGTCTACTTGAATGATTAGTTGTATCTCTTGATGAACTTTACCACTAATCATCTTTGTCGGTCCTATAAGACTACTAGGCAAGAATAATTCATTGTTGGCAGTTGTGTTGGTGGTGTTGGTTGCTTCCGCTAGAATACTAACCGAGGAAGGTTCATCACTAACTTTCTTCTTCTTTTCTAATGATAATTCTCTACGAAGCCTCTCCTCCATTCGTAACTGATTACTTGACGTATTGTTATTCTTAATCCTTTTTGCATTGCCAAATAGATCAAATAGATGAACTGAAATGTAATTGTACAGCATGAACAGGAGAGTAATTGGGCCACGACGGGATG
>Ga0075437_10073_pt1 | contig 11231 bp, 7 predicted proteins | sample MintriMetagenome_FD_74266 | JGI IMG/M metagenome (GOLD analysis project Ga0075437, IMG submission 74266) | Marine eukaryotic communities from Monterey Bay, USA to study complex ecological interactions - Minidiscus trioculatus and... | ecosystem: Environmental > Aquatic > Marine > Unclassified...
TGACCCCTACTACAACAACCAGCAAGGATGGCTTTGGCAAAAGAATGAGCCCAAAAGCCACCACACTCAAGCAACGGACAGACTGCTCCGCTCTCTTACGCTTACCCCAATTTCATGCCTCAGATCCAGAAAAATCTCGATTTCCAGCCAACTTCAGGACAAGTTTGACCATTAAGTGGGGGTATAACATGCAGGTGCTCAAATAGTAGATGATTGGCATTGTATAGGTGTATTACAAAGTATGAACACTCCCAGCACTATTGTAAGGCCATCTGTCATACTTTTACAGCCACATGAGGGCAGATTTCTTGCCTCATATCTTTACTTTAGAAGGGTAAACTATTATTTTATGACAAACAATAAACTTTCTTCTTATAGTTTAATAAGTAGTTCTGATTAAGTTCACATGCAAGCACTTTAATGGCTTTCAACACAACATAAATACAATTTAACCTTCAAATTTAGCTCAATGTATCATCATAGCTTTGCCTGCTTTCTGTATTAGACAATACCTCCTTTGCTAATGATAGCCTATGGAAATATTCGAGTGCTCTTGGATTCTGATGAAGAAACATATACATGAGAAAATATATGAAATATCAGGGTTTTGTTTAGAAAGTACTCACGTTGTTTTTGTCAGGATGATATTTAAGACTTTCTTGACGATAAGCCTGATTAATTTCAAGAACAGTCACAGTTGGAGATACACCAAGAATATCATAATGTGTACTGTCTTCATTCACAATAGGAACTTCATCTTCCTCCAAGTTGTCAGAAGCGTCAAAGAATTCATCTTCCTCAATACTTTCTTGAGAAATTAGATCTTCTTTTGACTTGGCTTCAAATCGCTTTGTTTTCTCCACTTCTTCTTGTTTTACAATCCTCTTAAGCTTTTCAGCAACAAAAGAGGCCTTGGTCTTCACTAGGTTAGGCGTGGTAGACTTGACGCCATTCATCTTCTCTAGATATGGAATAGCTTCCGTCCTCTTATTATTCAAAGCACACTGCTTGTAGTCAATTGTTTCATAGTGAAGTCTTTCAACTTTGTCCACAGCAACTTTACGTTTCTTCAATGTGTCTGTATATTGTGCCAATCGTTTAGAATCAAGGCGAGCATAGACTTTCGATTCACGGCACATTGATTCAATATCAGAGGGTTCCAACTTCAAACTTCTTAGAAGGGATTCCTTGTGGAGTACCAAGCTGACGAGAAAGAATAAGATGGAAGGAAATCAGTCAATATTGCAAAAAGAGTAAGAATACAAGTGTGTGTTCTCTTCACCTACCTATACGAGCCTCTTGCTCCTTGGCGAGCAGTCCGCCCTTTGATTTGAATCTCTTCAGAGATCTCAGTTGAGAAGAATGCCTGGATCACATGGACACCACCTCCTTTAAGCATACGTTCGTCATGACAGACAAAATCTGTGCCCCTACCATATTCACGGATCATCAAAGTGATGGCACCAGATTTTGTAGATTGCAAGAAAGTACCTTCTTTATCTTCGAGGGCAATCTCTTCAGTTAATACACGGACATGAGACTTTAAATCTCTCATTTGCACTGATTCATAAAAGTCTTCTGCTTAGAATATCATGACAGCGCTTTGGCTTGCGCCGGGTATTGATTTCATTACGCAGATCTAAATGAAAGTTGGCATCATCATCGGAAATCATCACATCTTGAGGGCTATCACAAGCAAACATAAGCCTTTTATTGCCATAGACGGACGGTACGAATGTAAACTGATCGATTCCATACTGACTAAGGATTGCCTTCTCGTTCTGATTAAGGCTACTAAGAGTACCAGTAACACCGAGAATTACATCAAAGACGTTTGGCATCTCAGCATAGGACGATTGACCGCAACTTAAAGAAATACACAGTCCTCCTTCCATTGCCTCTTTTTCGATACGGTTGTTTTCGTACTCTTTAATGCCCGCAAACGCTGTGGAGTAACCAGATACGGTTCGACTGGAAATCCCGTCCATCTCTTTATAGCATATTTTCCCTTCCCATACTATGTAGTCATGTGTTTCCACATTCTTTGCATCTCTCAACATTGAGTCAATTTGCTTCGAGATAATAGGCTGCATGTCAGCTGGGAAGAGATTGATACAAGTCTGAGCAATGGAAGATTCAGAGAGGGACGACTGATCAAGAGTATCACGGTGCTCCCAAATATACTTAAGAAGTTCTGTAATCGATGTATGCCGCAAAGAGGTACACGACCTGAAACTATCGCCGTGGAAGTTCTTATCTAAGAGAACATCTGCCTCATCAACAATGAGCACTTGCACCTTTTCTGATACTTCATCAGAATCGACGCATTTCGTCTTTCTATCCCATGCAATATCGTTTGTTAAGGAACGAGTATCGACACCTCTATTGTACAACACTTCTTCACAGGCGTCTTTTAAAGTACTGTACTTGATTGACTCACTAACGCCAAAATCATCAAACATTGACTTGAAGGCATTATAATCTCTTGAACTGAGATATTCGCTATAACAAATGCACATGACGTTGCAATCGAGCATGGCAAGAATGATACCCGTCACACCCAAGGTGATTGACTTGCCTTCGCCAGTCAAGATCTCAACAAAGTGGTTCTTCAGCTTTCTATACTCTTGGTGCTCAAAGTTAAGGAGACACCAAATGGATAAGATTTGAGCAGCGTCTGTCAAAATGTATGTACAGATTCAATCGATATGGCAGTAGATGTAAGCAGTTGTACAGACAGGAGATATTGAATTCACAAACTCAAACGATAACTTACGGGGCTTCTTTAAATACTCCACCGCGCCATGAGTTTCATCATCTGTCATGTTACCAGTGACAAATGAGTTCCTATTCTTCAAGGACCAATATGCAAATATAAGAGTAGCGAGACGTGTAATCTGGGAACGATAATCAACACTGTAGTCTATGGCAGTAGCTTTTGCTTCATCGACTAAAGCTTGTAAGCGAGTCGTCATCGAGCCACTGTTCGAGGCAAGGAGACCACCCTCAATTAGGATGTTGTACTGCTTTAGAAAAGCTGCATACATTGATCGGAGGGCCTTACTTGATTCATCTGAGAGGCCAATTGACTCAAGAACATACTCAATACCTTGACTAGCAGTTGCTGCGTTGAAAACGGCATTCATCGCTCCTTCGAAGCATTTATGTTCGGATATAATCTGAAGTGCAATATCCTTATCATCGTCTTCAACATTCTTCAGGGACAACCGTATACCAAGGATGAACCGGCCACAATTGGACGCTGATTTTGACATGCTTAAGAGAAGCTTATCAATGGCTTGATTGATTTCTTGTCTCCAGCTAGGGATATTATTGCTGGCCTTCTTCAGTAATAATAGAAGAGGTATTAGCTTTTCAACAGTTGGCGACTCAATACTCTCTAATGCCAACGTCTTCTCACGATCAATTTCATCTCTGAATCGGCGAGCAGACCCAGAAAGTTTTGGTTCAACAGCCTGAAAGCATCTTTCAATGGAATGGAGGCTACTCCGCCAAACGTATAACTTCTGAAAATCATCTTTAATGTTTGGAAACTTCATCATAATACCATAAAGATGCTCATGGATGGATTTAATTTGATGTATTAAGTGGTCAACAGCCTCTTGCCACATGGTATTGACATCAAAGGAGGCATCAACGGAGAGATGACGTTGAAGTACATGGAGTTTCTCGATTTGAGATAAACTACTAGCCACCTTGGAATAGAATGCGTTACGAACATGCTCATTAATGTTTCCTGCTCCTTCATCGTCCAGAAAGCTAATTTTAATAAAATCAGACTTGATTGAACGAACTTGTGCGATGAGAGATTGACATTGAGACTGATAGTCTTCTACGGCAAGAATCGCATGACAAAGTTCTTGTTGAGTATTGTTCTTCGGGCGAATCCTTTTCACAGACTCTTTGATATCTCGCCACGTCTCTGTTTCCTCTTTCATTCTGTCCAGGGCTTTATTAATAGCGTCAAAATCTCTCGTCTTAATGTTCACGCAGTGGAAACATTCAATAATCTTGGTAGAAAGGCCGCCTTGGGCTTTCTTGTAACGGTAGTCGACAGGCTTGATTGCAGAAAAGATGAAGGCAGTATCTTCAATAGCGATAACATTGACAAACAATAAAATTGATGACGAAGAGCTGGGAGATTGAAATGATCTTTCCAATCGACAACGAAGCTCCTGTCCAATGTCATCCATTATGCCCTTGAGGCGGAGGGCAAACTTCGATTCTCTCGGGGAGGAAGACTCAGTCAAACCTAAGACAGAACGCAATCGGTTGAACACACCACGAGGTTTCTGCTTTTTCTTCGGCACTTTGTTCTGGACAGCAAGAGCCTCTTCCCATTGATCCCAATCTGTGGCAATGTCTTTCAAGACCTTATGTGTTAGTAGATCTTGAGTCTTGATAACGCTCAAGTAATGCTCGGCTCGATTCAACACTGTACGATGCTTTGCAGACAAACTCTTCATGTAATCATCAACTTTTAAGGCAATCACAGCAATATCTATCTTTCCTTGATCGTCACATGCAGATGATATAGTTTGACAAAAGGCAAATAAATCATCAATATCAGGCAAGTATTGTTTGATATCTTGGATACTTTCTTCATCATCTACTTTCCGTGCATCATCAAATTCTGCGTCAACTTTGTCTACTAAGCGTGTGACGAAAGATGCAACTGCAGATTCAACATCGTTCAAATTCTTGGTTGCAACATCTGCATTCATTTGCCTTAGACTAGCAGCGAGCTCTGGATGTTTCACAAGAAAGCATAGGATTCTTTTAACATCACTGATAGATTGACGGTTTACGTTACCGATCAATGTCTTCGTGTCTTGTTCAACCGAAGAGAGTTGCTTAACCACAGCAGTAATCTCATTCTGAAGATTAAGGACAAACTCATCACCAGCACTTAGCCAAAGTTGATTGAGTTGAATGAAGACATCATCACCAAGCTCAACACCATCGTCCTGGAGTTGATGAATGATGGAAAAGATGTCAAAATCCGCCCTTAATGAAATGAGGGAAGTCTCGGGCATGAAAGACTGTTGTGACATCCCAAATTGAAATACCGGTCGTGCTGAAACAAGCTTGCACGTTCCTTCAAGGACCCCAACTATACTAGCAACTAAGGCTTCAGTACACTCCTGATAAAGTTTCTTTGTAGAAGCGAACACATCTGCAACTTCCAAATCTGCAACTTCCTTCAGGCAAATTAAATCTGTGATAGCTTCTTCCTTTTGCTTCCTTAACCGAGAAACAAAGTTCTTCCTACTACGACGTAAAGACAAAATGTTCTCCTCCAGACTATTGGTGAGATCTGTAATAGATTGATGGCAAAAGTTGGTATCTTCCAGTGGTGGTGTATCAATAGATTGTTGAAAGGAGGACCACTTGTTAACCACGGGAAGAAAGTCAACAAGAACTTCAACATATTTCTCTTGAATGCTCCACGATCACCACGGAGACGCTTACACTTGTCAATACTACTTGCAAGTGACCGTTCATATTGTTTGAGAAATCCTGAGACGACATCAATGCTCTGCATCACAAGTGAAGCTACATCACGGAGAGGTAGATGATTCTCAAGTTCAACAAGTTGACATAACTTCGTCAAAACAAAATACGAATCTTTCCTATCAAGAGCCCTGCGAATGGATGTGAATGTGAGCTGAAGTTGAACCGTCAGCGTCTGCAGAGATTGTTAGGTGTATTTGGAAAATGAGGTTGACGGGTGCTTATACCACTCTCCTTCCATTAGACTTGAAAGTAAGGTCGACCTATTCTCTTCATTCAAGGGGAGAACTAAGTTTGCCTTCGGATCAGTCTTCTCTATGATGTCTCGAATGAAAGCAACAAACCCTTCATCTTCCCGTTCACTATCAGTTAGTTCTTTGAGCTTTCTTTTAAATTTCTCGTGTAAGTGACATTTATACTTCAAATCATACTTCGTGAAGACGTAGGCAAATGGCGTTGGATCAACCTTCCCATCATCGCCAGATCTTGTGACTAGCCTCGTAATTGTATGGAGCGTCTGTGACAAAACCTCCAGTCGATCACCAACACCGTTTCGACTTAATGTAAACACTGGCTTGACACGGTTGGCACCACGAATTGCCATAACCATGCCATATCCATTAGCAATCTCAGTCTCGACGCCATCCGTATCTCCAAAGCCAGGGGTATCCGCTATTGTAACAATACCGCCCTCTTCAGTTTCAACGTCAATTGAAAGGATAGATTTAGTCACTGAGCGAGTACTTGATGATGTCTCAGCTTTCAGAAGACTAGGATGAGCCACTTTAGTAATTTCTAGATGTTCAGACCCATCAACAAAAACTTCTTTAAAGGAAGACCCAGCCTATGATTGTTTGAGAAAGATATAAAGATATATGAGTAAATCAGACATAAAATAGCGATTATCTAATGCATATGGACTTTACTTACAAGGTAATGAATTGTGCTTGTCTTTCCGCATCTTCACGCCAACAAAAAAGAGATCAGGATGAAATGAGTATCAATCAAGCATACATACAAATCATTAGCAAATAAAGAACTCACCCTGTTTGGCCAATGAGTAGCAGCACATTCTTTCCCTTCAACGTATCTCCAGCATCTTTATTAGCTTTCAGCATATCTAACAGTAAGTCAACATCAACTGGCCGAACTTCATGAAGCAGCTTGGATACTTCTCCGAGGAGGTGATTTAGTACCTTTCGATTGACTTTCGTATCTCCATTTATTAATGATTGGCATAGCTTTGGAAGCTTGCTTTCCAAATCCAATAAGCCAACTAACCCTTCTTTCTTCACGAGGTTCATAGTCTGTGTCATCCGATCAGACAAAGAAGAAAGGAATGATTCTAAGTCAAAAGGCTTACTATCCTCATCGTATTCACTATCTTGATGTTCCTTCACCTCAAGTTGCATGAATTTATGAAAGTCGACAAGGACCTTCTCCAAGCATTCTGGGGTAACATTTTGTTCAGAAGATGCAGCCGTTTCAGTTGTTGTAGTAGTCAAAGGAACGATCATATTATCTTCAACGCTCTCCACACTCATGAGGTCAGTTCCCTCATCAGACTTCACTAACCGGTATGCCATGACAGCAAATGTAGTTGTACAGCGCGTTTCACAGTGTCAATAAAAGAGGCAACAGGAGATGGTTTACAACTCAACAACCGATCAACTAAACAATAAAACCAGCCGTTAGGCAATTTGTGTCAACAGATTTTGATGTGAACTTTTCATTCAATCATGTAAATAAATCGAATCATGAGAGATCCCCCATGTCTACGATACCTTGGAACAATACTTGTGTGTACAACTTACCCTCCGACTCATTTAGCCTAACCCAAAGATACTATGTCTATTTATTCCTTCCTTTCCCAAAGTATCGATTTCGGTAACTACTATTTCATCATCTTTTTATCATTGCAATAACAAAGTAGCTATCGATTAGATCGCATTAATCACGAAGTCATATATTGATATCAATTTGATTGATTCACCTCAATTTGCTATTTGTTGAGCAATTACTAATTACCACACCTCAATAATAGAGTCCAGCACATAACTTATTAAACAATAGCCAATTATTGTATACTAATAATTTAACTCAAGATACCCCTGAATGAACATTCATCCAATACTGCTATTACATACTTATATTGTTTTTTCAGCGAATAAATTCGGGTATACTGATGGGTACTTCTTGTTTTGTAACACCACCGCTGTAGTAGCAGGGACATATTATTGAGGTAGGAGTTAAGTACATTGCATTTCATTCACACAGATATTATAATGCAATTATAATATACGTATAATATATATGTGCTATAGCTTCACAACCCGTGCACCAACAACCACACCATTTCTTCTAAGATGGTATGCTCATATAAGTATCATGATCTGTAACACATCTCTAAGAAGAGAAGAGATCATCAATCTTATTATCTCACCCACATCAACATCTAATCAGTTTTCATGTTTACATGTGGTAAAACTCCTTTTTGGAAGGAATTCCTATTTGTGATGCGCGGTGCTAGCTCATGAGAGGACATGTAGACAGACTTTACTAGCTGGTGATTGATAATTATACTTACACTCTACTCGATTCACATCATTACTTCCTCTCCTCTATTCAGTGTGATATAACTTCTTAAGATCAGCAATTGTAGTAATTCCAAATCGTTGCGGAGCATTGGTAATACCAAGATCTTTTCCAGTCAGTTTATCTCCAACAATAAACTCCTTACCCATGTAGCTTTGTGCCCATGTAATGATTTTGTCAATAGTTGGTGTCTTAACATCTGCAATATCAGCAATGCCCTTGTAGCCAACTAATCCAAGGTTGATATCCTCTGTAAAGTATCGGTTTGTAAAGTCTGGTACATAGCCATTCCCATTCTTTGCAGGTACTAAAGGACAACGGAACCCTTTATATCCATCATTAGTAGAAAAGAATGTCTTTAGATTTGATGTATTAGGCTCGTCATATACATGTACCGCCAACCAATCGAAGATATGAGGTACATTTACAGGACAGCCCTTCTTCGTTAGTCCCTTCCCAATAGCAATCAAGTCAGCATTAATCATATGCATCATTTCCGCAGCGTCATCTGTGAAGTCTTCATAAAACAACGGATTCTCATCTAGTACATCACCCTTCTTCCAATTCGATAGTAAAGTAATAAGACGAGCAGGATGGATGACTGCATTAATTGGAAACATCGTCGCTTCAAGAAACGATCCAGTACCAGCGGCTTGAACTGATCCATCACTACCTGATCCAAACATGTCATTAACCAAATCAATACATTCAGGAAGTTTCTTCAATGGCATAACACCAATACTATACTTCTTCTTCAACTCTTGTACATTAACTAACTTGCCAAACGTCTCAATTCTACAGTTGAATGGCATTGGCATGATACCACATATGGTAATCTTATTCAATAACTCTTCACCGAGAATATCTTTAGCAAACCAATCAAATCCTCCTTGTCCAGGTGTTACACAAATGATCTGTCCTTCCTTTAGATATGGTTTGATACCTTCGAGTGTCGATGGATATGCAAAACTCGGCAATGGCATGATGATAACATCGGCATCTGATATAACATCTTTAGCATCCTTTGATACTACAGTTGGTTTGCCTTTAATTATACCCGATGGTGTATTATGACTAGCAAAGTTTGCAATCATATATCCATCCTGTTCAGCAATACCTTGTTGAATCTGCTCGGCCTGATCCCTGGAAGATGCGCGTTTCACGATTTATGAAATGAAGAGAGAGAGATTATAACATAGTCAGTACATATGATATGCAAGAGCAATCAATAAGGAAGAAAACTAACGCGGACTTTCCTAAAGGGACAATACATACTCGTTTCATATCCCTTGTAGGGAAGTAGTGCCGCTAAAGCGTGTGCTGCATTTCCACCACCGGCTATGCATATCTTCTTTGAAGTGGATGATGCACTGCCGCTAGCCATTGTCATTAGTAACTTTGTTATTTGCATTTGCAATGAAGTAGAGTGTTAGAATCAATTTTATGAGAACCTCTCCCCAACACCAATTGCAATATTATGGCATACAAAATCTCACCTTATCATAATATCTACATACGTATGCTGCTGCTACTCTCCATCGATATCTTGCTATTATCGATCGTAACAAAATCATCACAAAGCAAGATTTGACGGTTCCGGATCTTTTTATTCTGGGCAGTGAGGTATCCTAGTATGGTATCCTCATACTTCCTCTCTCGGATTTTGAATGGTTTTGCGTGTCAATAGCACGTTCTTAACTTCAATACCTCTATACTGAATGAATAGACGCTAGATACTCAGCCACTGCATCATCATCTTAGACTATTTATTATTGTGGTGGTCAAGGATATTTTGAGTGGGGTTGTTTAGAGAGTAAGTTTTTTTTTCCATCAAGTTTATTTGCAAGATTTTGTGGTGTTCTCTACATGTAATTTCTTTTGATATGTAGTATGGATAGTAAAGTGATGCCGTATATATGGGCTATAGATACAGTTGTATTTTTATGCTTTTGAGGGTGTAGCAGAGAGCTCAGAGATTTTACAGCGAAGGGATATTATAATTGCAATGATGTTGAACTTTAATTTTCGCGTGTAATGACAGCACTATTTAGATATTATACACATCAATATAAATGGGAAGCAATATACATCCACCAAACACTGATTTAAATGCAGTATACGGTATAAGACGGATGTATTTTTTATTTATTTGAAGTCTGGGAAGTGCGTTATTAAAAGCATATGATGTGCTCAATTTTCATTGGTTTTGGGTGGTTGAAGTTGATGCATGGCATTTTATATATTATACTGTGATTAATCGTTTATATTATCCATAATTTCTAACATTTATATTTCCATATTTATCTTCTTATTGCAACAGACTTTCTCCAAACCTTTTAACTCCATATACCTTTTTTCTTAATTGAAAAGAGACCACATTTACTGCCCTAACTTTGGAGTGAGTAATTTCTCATAGGGTATTCATTACACAATCATAAACAAAACAATCATTAACCGGGAAGTTTAAGGTTAGAGTATCAAGAAGTACTATCCATCACGGGGGTGCATATCTTGTGCTTTATTTTTTGATTTATTTTAATTGAGGGGGTATTCTTTTTTATATATATTGGCATCACAACCATATATATCATCCTATGAAACGTGCACTCTCCCAACGTATTAAACAAGACAATGGGGATGTTCCCGGTCCCAGTGCTCCGCCGGATTATACTGGAATGAATGGTCATTCGAGAGGAGGGGGTTCACCAGATCAGCCACCTTCTAAAATACCCCGAACAAATGTGACATCATCATCTTCCATGGCTCCTATATCAGCAGCCTCTTCATCACATGCGGGTTTACCACAAAGTGTTGGAATGAAAAGACCACGCAGTCCTCCGAATACATCAAGTTCAGGGAATGTGGATGCGTATCAATCCTCCCAAAAACCAAGGTCATCGAATGATAATTCTAATTCTACCACTGCCACTACTCCCACACCCGCAGCACCAGGATCAGGGAGACGAAAAAGATCAGCCATAAAGCAAGATAGCTCGGACGATGAAGGGGATGATGGTGCATTTTATCTAAAACAGCAGAATTCGTCATTAGCCGCAGAATTGTATGCCTATCGCAGGAGGATATATCTGTTAGAACGGGAA
>Ga0075437_12279_pt1 | contig 11218 bp, 9 predicted proteins | sample MintriMetagenome_FD_74266 | JGI IMG/M metagenome (GOLD analysis project Ga0075437, IMG submission 74266) | Marine eukaryotic communities from Monterey Bay, USA to study complex ecological interactions - Minidiscus trioculatus and... | ecosystem: Environmental > Aquatic > Marine > Unclassified...
GGGATGGTGCACTATTAACTGTTTGTCTAATTGCAATAGATCTAATCATTTCTACAAAAAATCTTGGCTATCATTAATTTATATAGATCTACTGAGATGATTGATATCAAATTGTCGGGGTGAAACAGCGTTGTCAATCGGCGGCGGCCGAGGTATCGTAACTCTATTGTCATGGCTGATTTATTTATTTGTGTTGAGTTATCGTGTAAAAGGAGCTAGGATTAGGTTTAGGTTTACCCTACTTTGGCAGTGCGCCGCCAAGAATTCGAAATGTCCCTCACTCCATTTTTTTTGAGGCAAAGAGAGCCAAAATGTTATGTTGTTTTCGTATTATTCTCATGGCGGCGGTTATTAATCGCGGTTTCAGTCACTAGATAAGTATGTTATTAATCGATATGAATATGATAGATATAGACACAGATGAACACGCCGGATGAAAGCAACTCATATCATCACAATATTCATTTGGAGTTGGCTTGGTATGTACCACTAGGATTTAGGAGGATTTTTTAGGATACCGATCTCACTCCAACTCTCATAAATCCATAAAATTACTGCAAACATGGCGGACGATATGAAGGTAGATGCCCCGGCCAATAGCGCCCCAATAATCAAGAAGAAACGACCACAAGTCAATGAGGAGGCTCAAGTTCCATGGGTTGAAAAGTACCGTCCATCGAAGCTTGAGGATTTAGTTGGTCATGAAGATATTACAAGTATTTTGCAAAGGTTAATTGACAATGACAATTTACCTCACTTGTTATTGTATGGTCCTCCGGGTACGGGAAAGGTGCGTTTAGTATTGTGTGCTTTATGAATTGTTCGTTTGTGGTATATTGTGTCTAGCTGTTACTCACTTTATCGCTTGTTTGCCCCATCAACACACTTAAATCATATGACATAAACTTGACATGAACCGATGCACCAACATTCAACATATGTTTACCCTTGCCTATATATACCTGCACACATTATATGATATAATAAATGATAAACCACACAACAAAAATATATTATATTACAGACATCAACAATAGTTGCCGCAGCCAAGCGAATGTACGGATCCACGGCGGCATACTCCTCAATGGCACTTGAACTAAACGCATCAGACTCACGTGGTATTGACGTAGTTCGGAATGAAATTAAGGAGTTTGCAGGTACACGACAATTATTCAACAAGGGTATTAAACTAATTATATTAGATGAGGCTGATGCCATGACATCTGATGCACAGTTTGCACTTCGTCGAGTAATTGAGAAACATACCAAGAATGCACGATTTTGTTTAATTTGTAATTATGTTAGTAAGATCATTCCTGCGTTGCAAAGTCGATGTACACGATTTCGTTTTGCACCCTTGCAGATTGATCAGATCCGTAGTCGATTGATTGAGGTTGCTGATTCGGAGAAGGTTAATTATACTGAGGATGGTATTCAAAGTATTTTGAGTTTAAGTGGGGGTGGTAAGTTCTTTATTGTTTCTTTTCCATTCTGTTGCGCATGACTTCTTACACTCGTATATTATTAATCATTTTTAACAATACGAAGATATGAGACGTGTACTAAACTTGTTACAGAGTACGGCAATGTCAAGTGAGATTGTAAACGAGAAGAATGTGTACATGACAAGTGGTGCACCATTACCAAAGGATGTGGACACCACATTGGAATGGTTATTAAATTTGGAGTTTAAGGAAGCGTATGAAAAGTTGATCAATATTTGTTCCACTAAGGGATATGCCTTGACAGATATCTTGACTGACCTTACTCGTGCGGTGATTGGAATGGATTTACCACCCGGTGTATTAGCAGTGATGCTTGACGGCATGAGTAATGTGGAACATCGATTGGCATTCGGAACTGATGAAAAGTTACAGGCTGCATCACTTGTGGGGGTATTTACTCAAGCTCGTGCTACCATGAAAGTTAAATGAAGAGAAGATTGACATGAGATATGGTTTCATTCGGTGTCGGAGACTGAGGCTTCCAACATAGTATTCTGACTGACTTTAGCTCAAACGTGGCTCTTTTACAAATATAATGTTCCCATCCAACCCCCTAGGCATAGAGTTACAAGTTGTAAAGAGGACACGACGGATACACAAAAGCTTTAGATTATTCCCAAAAAGATACTATATTCGATTACAATTTTGTCTCTTCATTTTGGTTTAATAATCAAGCCCAACAATTTTAAGAAATACATCATACCATCTCAATCTTTTATACAAGCTCAATCACAGCCATCTTGGCATTATCACCCTGCCTAGGCATAGTCCTTAAGACACGTGTATATCCACCATTTCTATCACCATACCGTTCAGGTGCCGCCTCAAATAATGAATGGACTAAATCCTTATCATATACCCATGCCAATGCCTGACGTCTAGCATGTAAATCACCCCTCTTACCCAATTCAATCATATGATCAACATGCTTACGCACGGCCTTGGCACGTACGGCTGTTGTCTTAATTCGACCATGACGGATAATTTCAGTAGTTAATGCACGTAATAGGGCTTTACGTTGATCGGCGGGTTTGCCTAGTTTGGGTACTTTCTTTCTATGACGCATCATTTCAAGTGATGATGATTTAGAATTGTGTGTGCGGGGAGCAATGGTGGGTTCCATTACAGTTGAGATGTGTGTTCCAGTGAAGGAGCTAACAGAGCCCATGCCTATAATTTTATATTGATATGATATGAATTGAGATATGAAAAATTTAGCCATTGTATGCTGATAAATTACAAATATCATCACACATATATCCCAAGTAATTCAATAAATCTCCTCTATATTCATGAGGAGGTTATAACAAGGCCAAAGCAATTCCAGACGCCAAGAGTTCGTCAATGCATATGATGTGATTCTTTGCTGCTTGATATCATATCGACACGCCGATGCCGCGAAAATTACCCGACGGTCATTAACATCAATAACAGCGTATTATTAATACTTACCAAAGGCCGAAGCCGAGGCCACCATGGCAGCGCATACTAGAGTCTTCAACATGATGATGTATTGTAGTAGATTGTAGTGTTGTGTGAGTGGTAAGAGGAGGTTAAGAATTTTGTGACACTTGGCATATGTACCACACTGAACTTTCTATTCCTTAGGGGATACTTAGCTGCATTTATTCCACACGTAATATATATTATGTCACTTAAGATACTTAAGTGTTACTCATAGTGACGCACTACTCCATGAAAATTTTCACTCAGCTCATCAGCTCATTGCAAATATACCTACCTCTTTACTATTATAGTAACAATATGAGAACAACAATCGTCGCTTGTTTAATTGCTGGGGCATCTGCCTTTGGTACGTTAATATGTGAAGAAGAAGACGGCGACGCCGCCGCTTTATTCCTGATAGCAGGATACCTCGGCACTCGATTGATGATGTTATGTTAAGAATTGAGGGGGGGGATAGTTGATGCTATGGTGGTATATACTCACGTCGTATACAACTGAGAAGATGAAAGTATTGCAAACTGTGGACTAAAGTTTAGAGAGGTCTTCATGGCTGTTAGTGGTGATAGTTGATGATTGGATACCACTGCCCACATGAAATGATGCTTGACTCAGTGTGTGGTGGTTGTGATGTTTATACTCAATGCCTACAATTACTGATGGATGGATATGTTTCTATTCTTCAATTCATTCGCATATTTATTTCCTCTGACAAATCTCCCAAACTCTCTCTAAACAGGCGTCCTCCCCACAACAATTACATCATCACGTCCATCCACTTCACTTAATGAATTCTTATCCCCTGAAGAACGTGCTGATAAGATTACACGATGGGGTGAAATCCGTGCCATGACTAAGGATGAGGCCGAAGCTAATCTATCCGGTGAAGAACTTGAAACATACAACAGATATTACACAGAAGTTCGTGAGGGTGTATTACAAATGAAAGAATTGGCAGAAATGATGAATAAGGATGTTAGTAAAGTTGATGGTATTGAGCCAAAGACTAAGGGACAGAGAAAGAGAGATGCATGGGCTAGGCGACAGGCAAGGGATGCTGCTAATGCTGCTGCTGCTGTTTAAAATGTGTTGTTTTGGGGGGTGAACTAGAGTGAAGTGTCGGATGTGATAGAATGAAAATGTTTGACTACTCATCACTCCTCTCCACAAAAAAATGTTACGACTGTACCTATTACAATGCTTAAGTTATAATTGAGAAAGTTATCTGTTTAAGAAGTATTATGATATATCTACCTATAATTAGGATTGTATGCCATTAAATACCTTTATGTTGAGGAGTTTTAATTCCCCTTCCTAATCAGACGACAACCTATCTCAAGGAAGGGACATAAGGATGGCACTCACCCCCCATCACAAGGGAGTGCTTATTAAACAATAGTATGCTATTGAGGCTGTCATAATCGTTTCAGCGAGAGTAGAGTTGAGTAGATCATTTCATGGATAACTTTTTATGTATTATAAATCTTTTCTAGGCAATATCTAGAGCCTCCAGCGATCCATAAATACCGTCAATCAAGGTGATCTCAGGTCCATCTCATCTTAGATCTTACTCCGAAATTACTAAGCATCGCCCCGCAGCTGCCGTGCATTATACCAAAACAAAACTTAATTATCACGCTTTCTTTTACCCGCACCACCCGGAGCCCCTCTCTCGGCCTCCATCTTTGCCTTCATATTGGCAACCTTCTTAAACGCGGGTGCATTCCGCAATAAATCTGGTAAGGCAATAAATCTTACACCACTACCTCGTAAATATACCGTGGGTAGTTTTGATACCTGACCATTCCGTGCAGTCCGAACAACCTCAGAGATTGTCATATTCATTGTATCCTCGGCATTTAAGAGTAAACCTCTGTATATTTCACCATTCTTCATCTATTGTATATTTGCAGCAGGATGAAATAGCAAATTGTCAATAGTGGTGAGATTTTAATCTATATAATCCATCCCAGGTCGGTTTAACCCAACTCATTAAATCCCAAAAACTTTCAACTTTCTCATGTTAGCATCAAGGATAACATACTCTAACTAAATAGAAGCATGTATATCCCGTCATATGCACCCATATTCGTCCTGATCAATTCAAATCAAATAATAGATTTGCACAGGGTATATATAAGGTGGTATTGAAAGTCGAAAGCCGTGAGAAATCTTTTTGGCATTTGGGTACACAAGATGTGCACATAATTCATACAACATACTATGCACACCAATTCTAATATGGCACGGCATACTATATACTCATAAACCTACCTCAACAGTTACTTTCATCCCTTCTGCTTCATATAGAAGCTTTATTGGTATACCAACTTGGCTCATGATATTGTATTTTTTAATTGATGCACCCTCGATATTTTTTGTGCCTTGTGCTAAGTTAATAATTTAACCTCGCTCGTAGGCAAGGACACCGGCGATCAACAACACTAACACCAATAAAGTCCCACCTTTTGACAATAAATATACAATCCTTGGTTTATCGTCTTTCAATTCAGCTATTCACCACCAATTTAAGATAATGATTCCAAATTACACCACCGTCTGGCCGTAGTTTGTTAGTGTCTGCTGCTTACTAAATCCAATGCAATAACCAACTCAACTTTATTAGCAGCGGCCTCTATCCTTATCCAGGCCATATATTACAGTTTACATCCCATACCTTACCGCACTATGCATTTAATGTACCACCTAGACGAAAATGGCAAAAGAATTTACACTCTAAAAGTAAGTAATTTTAGTACATAATATGATGTGTCACATTACTTTAACATACACTCTCTTCTCTTTTATTTATGTCTACTAATCATACTATTAATTGTATATTTGCTCACTAATCTTATATATCTCTTCTTCAATCCTTTATTATCTTTGTGGATATGCTTCAAAACATATCAAACAATAACGCTATGTAACAAACCAACTCAAACATCAAACAAATTTTAGAAATCAAATCCTGAGGGGAAGGTAACAGAATCAGCCCATCCGGCACGTTTCTCACCAGATGATAAATTCAGCAGACAGAGAGTTGCTATTAAGAAGCGGTTTGGGATATATCTACCAGATACTCCACTACCAAAACCACTTTAAACATTAATAAATTGAGGTATTTAAAGTTATCACAATTATTGGGCCTTGAATTAGATATTAAGTTATCTACCTAAAGTTGGGCTGTGAATTAGATATTGTATAATAATAAGTCTAAACGAAAGTTATCAGGATCTACACAACATCTGATAAACAAGTTTTGGCTGTATCAGCGGCTTCGCAATTATTCACTTTCAAGTTTGGTATAATGCCCACTCCATGTATATCCCTGCCCTTTGGTGTTACATATCTAGCCCTGGTCACTGCCACACCGGTGCCATTTTCTAAAGGCTGTACATTTTGTATTCTGCCCTTACCAAATGAATTGGTACTTCCAACAACTGTTGCTCGTCCGTTATCTTGCAAAGATGCCGCAAATATTTCCGAAGCACTAGCTGTTCTTTTATCAACAAGGAGATAAAGTGGGGTCGATGTATCAGCGCCGATACCATCAGCATCATATGTTTTCATGTTTGAGTTGCCCACTTCAGCGATGATATGTGCCCGAGCAGGTAGAAATAGTTTTGCCGCGTCTACCCCAGCTGGCATGTAGCCTCCAACGTTTCCTCTTAGGTCAATTGCAATTGCATCAACTTTGCCATCATTTGAAACTTCTCTTATTCCATCGACCATTTGACTGACGGTGTCTGTGTTAAATGACGGCACTTTAAGTAACCCGACTTTCCCCAACTTAGAATCAAATGTAGATGTCTCGATAGGATTGGGATTGACCTTTGCTCTTGTTAATATCATGTGCTCTTTGGACTCTTTGCCATTGTCACTTTTTCGTATGAAGTCGATCTCTACCTTTTGTCCAGCTTCCCCTCGACATTTAGCAGCAACTACATCGGCCGATGCACCAACCATACTCTCCCCATTTACTTTAATAATCTCATCACCAACTTGTACTCCTGAAGCTGCCGCTGGGCTTCCCTTATTAATCGCCATTACCATAACATTCTTACTCCGTGGGTCCTCTAAAAGTTGTACTCCGATACCTCCACTATTCCCCCCAGCATTGTTATTTGTTGCATATGCAGTTAATGACTCATACTTTTCTCTTGGTAGATATCTAGTATACGGATCATCTAAAGCGGAGAGCATATCTTTGATAGCGTTTGCAACTAAATCATCATCATCTGGGCCTGTATCGGCAACCTTTTGTATTGCCTCTTTTTCCTTAGCTCTCCATCCATCTTCTCCCAAGCCATTAAACGACTGGTCAAAGTATTGTGCACTCACTGCGAACCAAACGTCTGCTACCATCTGCTGATTCTCTGTCATTGCCATTACATCGGATCGTTGTATAGAAGGTATAAAGAAATTATTGTCATGTGTATGAATACTAATTGGTGATGTAAGTACAGCTGCAAATATGATAGCGGATGATATTGTGGTTGTTATTCTTTCATGTATCTGTTGTTGCAAAGTTGTTGTAGTGGTTGGAGGAATAAATGCATGAGTTGTGCACATCATACTTAGCATAATAGCAACTAGCTGCCTGATATGTCTAAGACTACCCATTATTCCATTCATTGCATCAATTCTAAGCTTGCCGCAAAGTTGCAAAGGGATGACGGCAGAGGAGAGGGAGTAGTGAGCCGAGAGACAATAATGTGGCCAGGCGCAGCGCAGCGCAGCATGCAGCGCAGCAAGCAAAAATAAACTTGGTCGTTTGATCGCCATTGTTCGATTTTTCTCTCTTCCTACTTCAGGAGCGCGAAGCAGTATGAGAGACGAGAGATGTGGTCATCGACAATAATAATAGCGGATAGAAAGAGAGAAGGCAACTCTACTATTAGGCAGAGATTGTTGACAACATACTATAGACACAATAAGAGATGGGTTGTGGTACATCAAAAGAGGCACTTACCGCCGAGAGCGGAACAGAGAGTGATTATAAGGCAATCTTTGATGAGAGGAAAAAACTTGGAGAAGGGGAGTTTGGTGAAGTAAAGCTTATTGTTAAGAAGGCTGATCCAGATGCCGAGCCATATGCAGTAAAAGTACTCAATAAAGGCTTTGTATTCAAGGATAATACACTCTATACGCCGATGAAACCGGAAGGTGAGTTTATGATTTTGCAATGATCATAATATGATATGTCATAACATATGATATGTATCATAACGCATTCACATGATGTGTCTCTTCTTTTATACTCATAATATGATATGTCACTTCTCTTATTCGCATGATTGATATGTCAAACATATGTATGATATGTATCTTGACATATGATATGTATCCTAACATATTCTTTATTCACATGATATGCCCAACCAACGAACCGTCAACAGTACTTCGAATGGAAATTGATATACTCAAAACATTGAATGGAGAAAAGTATAATCTTAAGTTAGATTCAATCTTTGAATCATCGTCAAAAGTGTATGTAGTAACGGAGTTGTGTTCGGGCGGTGAGATGCTAGAGTATACATCAACAAACTTCGATAAAGGATTGAGAACTGAAGATGTGAGCCGTGTTGCATACCAGTTACTATCTGCCGTTGATCATTGTGCAAAGCATAACATTCTTCATCGTGATATCAAGCCCGAGAATGTAATGTTCAAAGCTAATACAAAGAGTGCTGAGCTTCGTTTGATTGACTTTGGTTGCGCGATAATGGATGAAGAGAAAGAACAAGAACATGAGACGTTCGCGGGGACTCCCTTTTACATTAGTCCTGAGATGTTTCAGAAGAAGTATACCACAAAGACTGATGTGTTTAGTGTTGGGGTACTCATGTATGTTCTTGTTGCTGGATATCCAGCTCAAGCTTTACAAGCTGCATTCAACCTACTACATAAAGCGAAGAGGGAATTGAAGAGTTTACCTGGTATGCCTGAAGATATGCCCGAATCATATTACACCATGTTGGATAAGATGCTAACCTATCGTTGGAAGCAAAGGAAGAGTGCATCTGAACTATTGGATGATGAGTTTGTATTGTTCCATCAAGCTATATCTGGAGAGGGATTGGCAGAGGGCAAGAGTAGACAATCATTAATAAAGAGAACAAAGTCTATTGTATTGAAGGGAACAGGAGAGGCAGCTGCGGCTGCTTATGGTTTCATGAAATTCCAACGTTCGGTTACAACCATTATTGCTGCCATGCTGGATCGCGGTGATATTCTAGCACTAGTCTCAAAGGCAGAACATAAGGACACCAACGAGAATAAGCTGGGCGTTATCACTGTGAAAGACCTCAAGGCCATCCTTGATATCATGGGCAAGACTGATTGGTAAGTACTTTTCCTCTGTCTGCATATGATGAACAATTGACTTGCTTCTCATGCTTGACTAATCCCATATTCTTCTACTTCATTCAATAGTGTGAAGGCCATTGATAAGCAGAGCAATGCCCAAGTTTATGAAGACTACTCTTATGAGTATACTTTGTTGAAACCGTTCACTGTCAAGCCTCCTGAGAATGGTGCTGTGTACAACGACGCTGATCAGTCTACCAAGAGTGTCAAGGTGCAGAAGAAGTCGATTGCACTGTCTTCGAGAAATCTTAATGCTTCTGCTCGATATGCAAGCTCTAGAATGAAGAAGCCAAAGTTGGACAAGGGCCGTTCAAGTTACATTCGGGGAATCTAAATGTGTCGTTCACAAGATGCGCAGAGAGCTTTTGCTTTTTTGAATGCTTCTGAGCATTGAGTCTGTACAGATAGGATAGGATTGTTTTTGATCATGTATGTGCGTTTTAAGAGTAGGTTATCCCGGTGCAAATATCTCTCATATTTCTTAGCTAAAGTAGTACCAGTTTTGTTTAGACCTATTGCAACACCATGTATTGATTAGAACTATATGCCTCTTCTCACTCAACTTGAGAAGCGATTAGCTGCCAGCTTACTCCTCGGTCTTATTCAGTTTCAGTGAAAGGAAGATACTCCAAAAGAAGAATACAACATTCAGAAACAGCACCCTTAGTATTGGGGGACAAAAGGCAATATTGACAAATGTTGCTGGTACCCATAATTTCCAATTTGCAAGCATTGTATCCACATAATCATCATCCAATTGTTGTGTTATATCCTCAGTTGACTTGCCTTCTAAGAATCCCAAGAAAGAGAATATGATAACTGTAAATATTGGTGCTTGTACGAATTGATCAATAGCAACTTTAATACCTGTAGTTGCTGTAAATGGTTCTTCAGTGGGCGGAAGAGCTCCATCTAATGCTAGATAATAGAAGTGATTCCAAGGAGCTTGTAATATAAATCCAAAAAAGGCAAACCTTAGGAATCTTGCAATATCTACACCATCACTCGATGCCTCGGCAGTACCACTTTCATCATTTGCTGCCAATGTTGATTGAATTGCCTGTCCAGATAAGTCGGCTGCTCCTAATATTATACCTGCTGTTATACTTTTCACAAGGAGAGGATCAGATTCTAATGCTGTAAGGTATGAACTCCATGCTTCTTCAAATCCAGCAATCATGTTCAACCTACTACTACTGCTACTACTTGAACTTCCTGCTGTTCTACCGGTAATGAGAATAGGTTGTTCTTCTGTAGATATTATACCTGGAAAGATTTGTTGTGGATTGTTATTTGTACTCATTGTTCTTTGAGTAGACGGAGATATGAATGCATTGCAACTGCTTATTAATAGAAAAAGGCATATTATTATTTGTTGTTGAGCCGCCACCATTGTAATATTCCTTATGTATTAAATAGCTGAAGTGTCTTGAGTCTATTGTCTATGCAGTAGAGAGAGTGCCGATACACCAACACTGACTATTTGCTCTCCTCTAGAGAGGCTCCTCATAATGAGGTGTTTTGGTAATTTGTGAGGAATAGACTCTTAATTTAGCGATTGAACTGTAATTTGCTAAGTAAGTAAAGCATGATTGATAAATTATAATTACATAACCCAAAATAGTGCGACAATCTAGTGGATTTTAGTAGCAAAAATGCACGGTATCCTCAAAAAGTAGGACAAATTGTCGCACAATCATAAGATTATGTAATGTAGGTATCCTTTTTTCATAGTGCATTTGTTAGCGATTTCAGCACTCTCTAAAAATGCACCACATATTAGGAAAATCGTGCGACAAATTGTCCTACTATTTTTTGAGCTGATAACCTGTTCTGTCGACTCTTCTTTGACGACTTTACCTGCTCAATACGAGGCC
>Ga0075437_12005_pt1 | contig 11214 bp, 8 predicted proteins | sample MintriMetagenome_FD_74266 | JGI IMG/M metagenome (GOLD analysis project Ga0075437, IMG submission 74266) | Marine eukaryotic communities from Monterey Bay, USA to study complex ecological interactions - Minidiscus trioculatus and... | ecosystem: Environmental > Aquatic > Marine > Unclassified...
ATACCTGTGGACGCGAGAAGCTCCACCCGACCTTGGAAAGAGTTGAAACAGCGTTAAATACTACTGGTAAACTACCTATATCTTCGTCGATATATGAACTGGTGTATTGTGCAACGATTACTCGTTGACGGCGATAAGAGGTTGAGGTAGTATGAATGAGGTCTAATGAGGTGTGCGTGTGTGTTTAATAGTGAGACCATTAGAGATTTGGCTAGATACGTTTAGTCGCCATCTCACTTTGCCATGAACTCATCTCTCTAGAGAGAGGTAGTGTGCTACTAACGACGGGTCCTAGCTCCCTAAACTTTGCAAATCCTATTCTATAACACTATATAGTACGACTATCTAACCGTTATATCCATTGGGTATCATATTAGTAGGGCGGCAACGATTTACATCCCAAATACGCTCGTAAAAATGATCTCTGTCCAACTTTTCAAACTGGCAACACTCTTGCTATTGCCAATCATTATCCATGCTCGTATCTCTTCAATGTCAACTACGCGGTATCATGATGATGTTGATAATAATCTACACGATGATCGTAGTACGGTATTAGATGATATCAATAAAGATATCGAGTTTCAAATCACTTCTTCTTCTCAATCCTTCGCCTCACATCAATCGAACATCAACAATCCAACTTCTTTCACTATCACAATAGAAAGCGGTAATACCATTCAAACTACTAATGGTGTCAATATAGACATCAATGATATACTTAGCAACAACAAAGAGCTATTATTCAGTGAAGATTATTGGTACAGTTTTCAACCACTCAAATCTTTGGAAACAATAGTAGATGGCAAATTGCAGAATGATAGGAGGTATAAAGTCCATCGTATACTAAAACAGAAGAGTATTGCTAATGATGGTGTTAATAGTGTTGACAACAGTAGTCGAAGGTTGCAATCTGAAGAAGAGGAGTCGTCAGTCGGTAGTGATAAAGTTGAGGAGAGCAATTCGATTGGCAAATCACAAGATACCAACAACTCTCAAGAGGGAGGAGAAGAAGAGTATATAGAACTACTAACCAACAGTTTATTATCATTAGTATGCGTTACAATGGCTGCATTGGCTGCTGGATTAACTATGGGTATGTTATCGTTAGATGTGAGTATTTTGTTTGTGTACCTTATGTCGGTTTTGATATGGTTTGATATGCTCACATCTATGCACTCTTTTTGCTTATATACACAAACAACACACACTCCTCCCCCACACAATTCACAGCCACTATCATTAGAAATTAAACGACGTGCATCACCCTCTATCCAAGAACAACAATATTCCGAACAACTATTACCACTATTAGTTGGTCATTCGAAACGTCATCGATTGTTAGTTTCATTATTACTACTTAACTCATTAGCAAATGAGGCATTACCCTTGTTTTTAGATGAATTATTCCCAAGTAAGTATGTAGCTATATTAGTCTCGGTTACGTTGGTATTGTTCTTTGGGGAGATTGTTCCATCAGCAGTCTTTACAGGACCAGATCAAGTAAAGATGGCTGCCGGATTAGTACCATTAGTTAAGGTGGTAATGTTTGTTACCTATCCATTGGCTGCACCGATTGCTAAGTTGTTGGATCGAGTGTTACATGATAATAGTGATACTAGTCATGATAATAATACACACAGTGGAGAATTTGATGAGGATGTTACTGAGGGGAATTACTATAACAGAACGGAACTATCGGCATTAGTACGTATTCAATATGAATCACAATTGGCAGAGAAACGGAGGAGGAAGAGTGCAAATCGAAAGGTGTTATTGACAAAGACAAGCAAGATGGGAGGAGGAGGCGCCGCAAGTGTCTCCATTGATAACAAGAATGGTAGACTTGACAACACATCAAGTCACATGTCCAACACAAGTACAGCATCTACCGGCCACCATAGTCATCATTCGATTCGGGCTATATCAAATCAATTGACCACCACCACAGCAACACCATCATCATCTCAATGTCAAGCAGTGGATGGAACATACCATCGAGATGAGATTACAATGATTGAGGGAGCATTAACCCTAACAACAAAACGTGCCGCTGACGTTTGTACTCCGTTACGATGTGTCTATGCCCTCCCATCTGATACCATATTAGATGAGGAACAAATGGTACAGATTTGGTCGAGAGGATATTCTCGTGTACCCGTATATGAACCTAAAGCAGATACTACATCATCTCTCGATCCATCAACATCATCCTTTCATGACATATCACAAGTGGTCGGTGTGTTGCTAGTACGGCAGTTAATTGTAGTTGATAGTAGTGAATGTCGGCCAATATCAACACTGCCATTAGTACGGCCTCCAATTATCTCACCATCAATGCACTTAGTCGATATTATCAACTTGTTCCAAGCTGCTGGTGGTCGAGGGAAGGGAGGTTTACATCTTGCAATTGTCGCGGCACGTCCACATTTGGCAAGTGAGGCATTTGAACGTGGTGAATCTATTCCGAAAGAAGCAGGGGTGGTCGGTATTATAACACTTGAGGATGTAGTAGAAGAGTTGTTACAGGAGGAGATATATGATGAAGCCGACCGTGATTTAGAGTTGAGTCGATGGGGAGTTAAGAAGTGGATGAGGTTTGTAAAGAAGAAGAAGATGAGAAGACTTAGGGAGGAAAGAGACCAACAAGAGGATGGTGGTGGTGCGGCAACAACATTATCCGAGGCAACACCGTTACTTGAACAAGTCATTGATACATGGCAGTCTTAGTTTATACTATAGACGATACGATCAACATCTGAGGCAAAGTGGTGAACAAGTCATTGATACAAACATGGGATAAAGCAGTTAAGGATGAACTTGTGTCTGTAATAATCTAGTTTAGAAAAGTGCACATCTTGTGACTCTTTTTGATCTCAATATATTTAGATGCCCTACTACCACCTCATACCCCATATGATACGATAATATACAGTCTCGCCTATCTAACCGGCAAATAGCAGGATGTATGGTTGTGCGCTCTAGCTCTATTAATACCTCCTTACTACATAATCACCATTCTACAATCACTACACTCTCATAAAGGATACCGAGCTCAAATAGGCTCAAATCTCCATTTCCTATCTTCGTACAGCTTCGTACCATACTCCTCGCTTCATTCACTCAAGTACTTCCTCTACGGCAGTCAATAGACAATATATCAGTGTTTAATGATCGTTCGATTAATGGTATTCTGAAGATCTTAGCAGCTTGATTATTCATTGCAATACAGAGGTTGAAAGATACACTGCAAATTTTTACACACAAAAATACATCTCTTGCAATACCCCTCAAGGTGCGAGTATACTGTACCTATTCAATACAACGCTTCTACATTATATCAATTAATAATAATATAACTCTAATATATTGATATTGGTACCAAACTAGTATCATATAGTCAGGCAAGAATAGAAATAAAGAGTAGCTTAAGATATTATGTCGAGTAACACATCAAATGATGAAGTGTTCGAGTATATGGGCAATGGTCAGAGTGTTCCAAAGGATGTAGTGAGTGTGCGGTTTCATCATAATGTTGTTGAGGTTGATGAAGGGGCCTTTCTCATTTGTGAAAGCTTGAAGAATGTAGTATTTAATGAAGGATTGGTGAGAATTGGGCCGAGGGCATTTGAAAAATGCGAATCATTAGAAAGGATCTCCTTCCCCTCTACAGTCACCGAAATTGATGCGGAGGCATTCGCTGCGTGTATAAACCTGAAGAATGTGGTATTTAATGATGGTCTTGAGAGGATTGGGGATAGTTCATTTCATGTTTGCAAATCATTGCAAAGTATTAACATTCCTTCTTCTGTGAATGATATTGGTGAGCTTGCATTCTACAAATGTACTGGGTTAAAGGAGGTGGTACTAAATGAAGGACTTCGGAAGATTAGCAATCGTGTATTTGACGGGTGTACATCATTAGAGAGCATTACATTACCCTCAACTGTTACCCATGTTGGTGTTGAGGCATTTAGTAATTGTATGAATTTAAAGGAGGTAGTACTCAATGAAGGATTACAAAAGATTGGGAAGTGTACATTTCGTGGGTGCTCGTCATTAGAAAGAATTTCCATTCCTACATCTGTGACTGAGATTGATTTCATGGCATTTAAGGATTGCAATAGTTTAAGAGAGGTTGTGTGTATTGAGGGTCTCAAAAAGATTGGATATCAGACATTCGATGGTTGTCATTCATTAGAAAGCATTGCCCTTCCTTCCGCTTTGAATGAGATTGAGGCCTTGGCCTTCAAGTCATGTATAAAATTGAGGGAGGTTGCGTGTAGTGGGGGGCTACCAAAGATTGAATATAATACATTTGGTGAATGCTTGGCATTGGAAAGAATGATATTTCCCAATCTATCATCACGTCTAAATGCTATCATTCACGCTGGGCAAGTTGATGTACAAAACAAGATACAACAATGTATCAGTCGAGGCGGCATTGAATGGGAAAGAGGAGGCACGATTTATATACCTTTGGAAGTAACGAGACCTCACTGGGATACAGCTAATCAATGTCTAGACCAAATTAGTTGTTGGATAAAGTACTATGAAAGGAAGGAGGCAACGACACTCTTTGAATTAGCTCTGTGGAAGGCTAAGATTGATCAAACTAATGACACAGGCTTTCATGGCAGAGATGCTTGCCGTGTTGAGGTGCCAGGTCCAGTGAAGGATACTATCATGCAGTACCTTTGATATTGGTAGATGAGATATTAGACGATGGTAGTATCTCAATCGCCATGTTTAGTTATTAGACAAGAATCAGCAGCTAGTTCCACATAAACCTTTACTAAACATTCCTATTCCGATGTATACATGTCTCACACGCACTCTCTCTATCTCTAGTGTGCATATATATGTCCAAATCTAATCCAGATACTCGGTTTAGTACAGCCACGTTAGGGTTAGGGCCAGAAGTAAAAGATATATATGAACTTGACCGTGATTCATGTCGGGTTGAGGTGCCAGGGCCAGTGAAGGATATAATCATGCAATACATAGATCTATAACTAATTACACATTTAAGAGTATCTGGTTAGACTGCATATACTTAATGTGCACAAGTATGAGACATATATACATCGGAAGAAGAATGATTAGTAAATGTTTATGATGGATCCTCGTCTAATATCTCAGCTCTCCACTCATCGAAGGTACTGCAGGATAGCATCCTTCACTGGACCTGGCACATCAACACGAAATGAATCACGATCTTCTTGACGGTCGGTGTCACCTACTTGATCTATCTTGGCCTTCTTCCGGTCACGAGCATAGGCATCTTCTTCTACTTGTTGATCAATCTTGGCCTTCCACAGAGCCAGTTCAAAGATTGTTGTTGCCTCCTTCATTTCATAGTATTTGATCCAGTTGACAATCCGACGAACGTGTTCTTTTACTATACCCCACCCATCCCCTCTTCTAATTCTTGAGAATCTCATCACTTCCACAGGCGATATTTGAATCGTACCTCCTCTTCTCCATTCAATTACACCTCGATTCATATATTGTTGTATCTTGTCCTGTATATCAAAATGCCCAGCTCCAATCATATCATATAGACGAGATGAGAGATTGGGGAAGGTGATTCTTTCTAATATAGGGCAGTCATTAAATGTATTGGGTCGAATCATTGGTAGCACCTCACTGCACACTACCTCTTTCAACTTTATACATGAAAGAAATGCACAATCGCCAATCTCTTCCACAGATGAAGGAATGGTAATACTTTCTAATATGCATCCGTAAAATGCACGTCCCCCAATCTTTTTGAGCCCCTCATTCAAAACCAACTTCTTTAAACCACTGCATCTGTAGAATGCATAATCATCAATACGTGTGACAGTTGATGGTATTGTTATACTTTCTAATGTTGCACAACCAATAAATGAATTTCTCCCAATCTTTTGTAATCCTTCATTTAAAACTACCACCTTCAAACTTTTGCAATCATAAAATGCACGATAACCAATCTCAGTTACAGTTGAAGGGAAGGAGATAAGTTCTAATGAATCACAATCTTGAAATGCACCATTTGTAAATGCTTCTTGACCAATCCTCTTTAGCCCATCATTAAGAACTACCTGCCTCAAACTTCTGCACCTACAGAATACTTCATTGTCAATGTCAACAACACTTGGATGGAACACTACACTAACTACAGCTTTTGGAACATGCTGTCCATTGCCCTTATACTCAAATACTTCATCATTCATCATTCAATATATTTTATTATGCTTAAGTTCTAAGGTGCTCTTTGTGTCTACTCTTGGTTTGTTTCTTTCTCTATATACTTGTCTAGATTATGTACTGCCCACTACCGTTTAATAATATCAATATTATATAGCAATAGGTTGATAATTGTTTGTTTGGCGTTTTTAGTGATTATTGGGCTTGTTTGTAAACTCACAACTTGTAGTGATCGATTTTTGTTCAAAAATTGATGTTGATACTATAAAACCTATACCATTCGAAAGAACGTTAAAAACTGATATTGTTGGCTATACTATCGGTATTCCAAGATAGATTATTGCAATTGCTATCGATATATAAAGTCTGCCAGGCGCGGCGGCAGAAAAAAAGAGTTCATGAGGTTAGTTAGTTAGTTTCATCCTGGTATCTTTTTATGAGAGTTTAAGAGTTTAGGCAGATAGCACCAAAGCATAGTCAGGCATAGTCATATCATCAACACTTCAGCGGCTATACACAACAGGTTTGTCAAACAGACTAATAAATAGGTAAGAATGCATATTGTCATAACATTTTCGGGGTCTCGGCGGCGGCAGGACGTCTACAATTGAGATCTAAAAAAAAGAGACATAAGTTATTATTTATTGCAATACAGAGGTTGAAAGATACTCACCACAAATTTCACACACAATAAATATAGCTCTTGTGTAATAAGCTGATAATGTATAATAATTAACTCCAATAAATTAGTATCGAGTGGTTGCATTTATAATCTCAGCAAGTAGAGAGCCATAAAACAAGAGCACAAGATATGTCGAGCATTAGATGATGAAGTCTTTGAGTATATGGGCAACGGGCAGCGTGTTCCAAGAGATGTAGTAAGTGTACGATTTCATCCTAGTGTTGCTAAAGTTGACAAGAATGTCTTTCTTGGTTGTCAGCTATTGAAAGAAGTAGTATTAAATGATTGTCTCAAGAAGATAGGCGGGCATGGTGTATTTGCCGGTTGTAAATCATTAGAACGTATTACAATTCCTTCTACTGTTACCGATATTGGGGATGATGTATTTGCTGGATGTATAAATTTGAGAGAGGTAGTGCTAAATGAAGGCCTCGAGAAGATTGGACATCGTGCATTTTCGGATTGCAAAGCATTGGAAAGTATTAATTTACCTTCTACAGTTAATGAGATTGGCAATTATGTATTCTACAGATGCAGTGGTTTAAAGAACGTGGAATTGAATGAGGGGCTCAAAAAGATTGGGAGAGGTGCATTTGACGGATGCATATCATTAGAAAGTATTACACTTCCTTCCTCTGTGGAAGAGATTGGCGATTATGGATTTCTTGGTTGTATAAATTTGAGGGAAGTAGTGTGGTGTGAGGGGCTACCAATGATTGAACCAAGTACTTTTGAAAACTGCCTGGCATTGGAAAGATTCACCTTCCCAAACATTTCATCTCGTTTGGAAGATATCATTCAGGCTGGGCAAGTTGATGTACAAAATAAGATACAACAATGTCTTTTAGGTGGAATTCAATGGAGTAGAGGAAGAGGTGAGATTTATATACCTGCGGGAAGATATACCTGTGGTAGTTACACTAGAAGAAGGGACCGTTGGGATTTAGTACAGCGACATTTTTGTAGGATTGTCAAATGGATAAAGTATTATGAAATGAAGGAGGCAACAACAATCTTTGAACTAGCCTTGTGGAATGCGAAGATGGATCAAGTAGAAGATAACACAGACTCTCATGATCGTGATGCTAGCCGTATTGAAGTGCCTGGTCCAGTGAAGGATACAATCTTGCAATACATAGATCTATGAGTATAGAGGTTTGAGTACTGTGCATACAATAGCAAACCATATCATTTACTTTTCAACATCGAACATAAACAACACCAGACAGTAATCTAGAGTATCCTTCTTGACTTCCAAGTATATACTTTGCATACCTCCTTCCTCCTAAGCAGCTCGAGCAACGGAAGAAGATGAACCACCGCTACCCCCACTTCCCCGCCGATCAATCTTTCTCTTCTTCTTTTTCTTACAATTCAAAAGATCAGCACTATGACGTCTCTCAACCTCGACAATCTTTGCATAACCTGTAAGCAATGGTTCTACTTGTTCTTCTTCTTCGTCACTAGAGCTTACCCTCTTTCTACCTCTACTTGCTGCTGTACTAGTACTCGCTTGTTTTGACATATCATTATCATTATCATTATCATTATCATTGGCTCCTCCGTTATGACACATTGACATCTTCTGTTCCATCTTTCTAATTTCTGCTTCTAGTTCAAGTTCACGCTGCTGGATTGCAAGCAGACGTTGCATATCGATAGATGGATCATACATCATGCCGTGTGCTTGTGGTTGAAGTGCTTGTGGTTGAATGCCCTGATAAGTGTTCATATCACTGGTGTAGTTGTAAGGATTGATGTTCATATGATGTGTCATAGATGCCGACGACGACGAGAGTCTATTATCTAATGTCGGTGCCATCATACTGTGTTGTGGTTGAGTTAGTTGGTTGCTGATGTTGATAGGAAGGTGTGTATTCGATGTACTTTCGTTGCAATAGGCAGCAGTCATGATAGCTTGATAGTGTTGTTGTTGTGCAGCGGCGGCGGAGGCAGAAGTTGCATTTAGATATGACGACGACGACGAGAGGATATTATTGCCTAACGCCGTTGTTGTAGGGAAGCTCATATCGTTGGGGTTGTTGTCCGATGAAGCTCTACTCTTTATGTCGTTATTGTTGCTGGTATGCAGCGGCGTGTTCATGATATAGAGCATCGAGATGATAGACGACGATATCGATAGACGATGACGATGAATGATGGACGATGAGAATGAGACAAATTTTGCATTGCAATTGCTATGTAAGACAATTTATGAGCATAGTTGTTTTGGTAGACAATAGACAATGCACTTTTGCAATTATTAATACATCTAAGCCTCGGCGGATATATGACAATTATTGATACACTAACGGCAATGAGAGGCTGAGGTATGGAAGGGGCAAGGAGTGCGTGGGTTGTGAAATGTTAGCGACCTGAGTGCCTTTTCAGTGTTGCAGTTTAAAGGGTAAAAATACTACGAATAGACCTCGGTATCTTTTACAAAGCTTTTGCTAGCTGATTGAAAGCTATGAGGCCTATACTTAGTTGGAAATTTATTCACCCTTCAAATTGCGGTACTCGAAGTCGTTAGCATTTGCTTATTAGCCGTTTGTCTTCATTAATGTCAAAGGATATGTTTTATACTGCTTAAGGATTGGTAAACCGCTTAGGGTATATAAAATACTACTTAGGATTGAGTTGATGTCTTTTTAATGGATGGTGGAGTGATTGTTGTGCGATAAGATACAGAAGATATTCATATGTCTCTAATCGATTGGAATTGGAGTGGATGATCAATCTTCTCAATATCCACTCGTCTCCCTCTTACATCCCTCCTCTATCTATCTATCTATCTATCTCTTTGAACAGCGAGGCATTGTGTAGTATTGCATATTGCATCATCTGCTTACTTACTTGTTTGGTGTGGGGAGAGTCTTATCTGATATGATACTTAGATCATATGTGTGTCGATAGCAATAACAAGAGACATAATTATGTATAGTCATGGTGTATATATCTAACCTAACCTACTATCCTACTTCTAAACTATCCATTCTACATCATATCAAACAATCCCGGCTCCTAACTCTAACAAACCAACTAAATCAAAACATCTCTCCGCCCTATCTAATTCTAATACATTATTGAATCTTATACGGAAAATGTAAATGTCTCCTCCGTTGTACTCTATTATATGGTAAATCATTGACATAACTTAATACATTGTCTTCATTCAAATATGCCACTTGATATGTCACCGTTATCATCTTGCTGCTCTTCTTTGTATCCTTATCATTATCACGGGAGGAAGCATCGGAGGGGAAGCATCGGATGAAGAGCCGGTAGAAGACGAAACAATAGCACATGGAGTCATTAAGTGAACGTTATTCCGTAATGTACTAAAGTTACATGATGCAATAGTACCATCTTTATATGTTGTGTAGGGATGTATATGTTCTTCATTAACATTTGTCATTATTTCATTTGTAATACTATTTTGTAAATTATAACTCCGATACGATCTTGATGCGTTGCCCGTATACTCGAATACTTTGTGTGATGTGTTGATCCACATGTTATTATATCTAATGCTCTACTAATATATTCCTGCTACCTATGTCTGTACGATGTTTATATTCAGAACTACTATCTATTTTGACTTCGCGATTCGATTCTATGAAACTTATACCAATCGAGAGAGCATAAAAACTGAACTAATATCAATTGTCGATATATATACATATCATATTCTCAATCAATTGCTATACATCATGAGTGTTGCTGCTACAAAAGAACATCTGCTGTCCATCAGACCGCTGATAGATACCGACGCGACAATTGAATAAAAAGATACAACGGCGGGCTACTCGATGTCTCAAATGACTTTGATTCTTTCCTAACTTCAACTTCTCCACTGTGATGATGGTTAGTGAATGGCCGCCTCTTCAATATCTATGCGGCTCGTGAAGGAGAATCCCTTTAGATTTCATGTCAATACATCGGCCTGAGCCCGGCGATGTTGATATTGCAACAACAATCGAGTAGCCGTGATGAAAGTAGATAATTGCAATAACAACATCGGAGCATCAACAGAAGAGAATAGAGCCATCATTATCATATCATCTCCGTTCTCCATATGCTGTTGCTATACTAAGTATAGAATGAAGCATTCGAAATCAATCGACATCACGTTGACAACAACAGTAATCATTCTAGGTGTTGTCAGTCTACTATTCCTCCGAGGTTACAATATCAATATCAATCATCGTCCATCAAAACCATCATCAATCGGTACAATAGTTGAAGTATACAATAAAGAAGATTCATACTTTGCAATACCTGCAATAATAACTAATGAGATTATATCAACATCGACATCGCCGTCAAACGAAGGAGTT
>Ga0075437_12322_pt1 | contig 11191 bp, 7 predicted proteins | sample MintriMetagenome_FD_74266 | JGI IMG/M metagenome (GOLD analysis project Ga0075437, IMG submission 74266) | Marine eukaryotic communities from Monterey Bay, USA to study complex ecological interactions - Minidiscus trioculatus and... | ecosystem: Environmental > Aquatic > Marine > Unclassified...
GCGGCACCGGGAGAGACACATTATCGTAATCTATTCGAGGTTAATACAAGTGGTGGTAGTCCAGCTCATACGCCACGACGTCAATGGGAACGGAGTATGTTTGGATCATCGTATGATAGGGCAAAACCATTTCAACGAGTAAAGTATGGCTGTTTGAACTTTACGGGAGATATTGAGGGAGTATCACCTGCTAGATGCTATGGGCAGTTATTCATTACATTAAAACAATCTGTGAGGCATAGATGTACCTTCTTCAATATGGATACGGCCGCCTTCAGCGGAGGAGGAAGTGGATTAAGCGGATTGGCACCTGAACTTTCTGGGATTATGAGTAGTTATGGAGCTAGTAGTGGTGGGAGGGATACTCTTGCCACGGCACGCAATTATTGTCACATCCTAGAGAAGTATTCCGATGCTGAGTTACATTCCATCCTTGCACTGAATAAGATTGGAGGCGGGCAATCTAAGTGTATGAACTACAAGGAAGTGCAAATTCACGGCCCAGTTTGTCTTGCTACTGATGTCGAGGCATTGTCTATCCCAGGACGAGAGATTGATGCGTCGAGAGACTTGATGAGCAAGGTGGAGAGGTTTCAAAAGAAGACAAACTGTACGATACTATGGCAAGCTGATCTTCTTGGTCATGACTCTTCTCGTCATGGAATGGCCGCTGGGACTATGCCTGGAATGCCGCCAGCTCCATTTGGTGTTGGCTCCTTGTATGGAGCTGCTGCTCTTTCCGTCGTACCGTTTGCAGGCAGTGGACATGCGCTTGGGGGTACTGGTTTTGGGAGAGGTAGTACGAGTATGCATGAAGCACCAGCATTTGGTAGTACTAGTGGACATGCGGTCGGCGGGGCTTACCCTTCGGCAGCAGCATCATTTGCCGGCAGTGGACACGTTCTTGGAGGCACAGGACTGTCCAGCGGTGGATTTGGTTCTTCTTCTGCAGCTCGTGGAAGAGGTCGAGGACGAGGCTCTGCGGGAAGTGGATTTGGGAGAAGGTAATATGGTAGTATTTGATTTAAATAGAAGAGTCGCTCAATTAATTCATGTCACATGAAGGATTTACATTTAATTTACAATAAAGGCATACCACCCCCAACACTAACATTACTCTCTTCTCCGTTTCCTACTAGTACTAGTGGCTTCCATTATCACCGTCTCGGGGTGAGCCCGAAGTAACAGAAAACACGCTTCTGTAAACTGTGGACTATCACGGACATGCTCATCCTCATGCTCAAGTAACAAATGAAAAGGAAGCTTATTATCGTCGTTTGTCGATGATAACCTCAAAGTACTTCTTCCCATCAAGTACTTAATAACATCCAAATTAGCAGCCTGACATGCATAATGTAAAGGGTAATCTTGGTTTGTATCACTAATGTCCAGCCCACCAGTTAAATCAGCCAAGAAGTTTACAATACTGGCCGTAGCTTTGCGACAAGCAATATGCAACGGAAGGACTCCCTTTTGATCAGCTACTTGTAGTGCACCTGGGTATGCCCTTACAAGCAGTTTGATTGATCCGAGAGATGCATCACCTTGTAACAAAGCACGATGGATTGGGAGGTATCCTTCCTCATCTGGAGTTGTCATGACTGTGGTATCTTGTGCGTGTCGGGCATAGACAAGTTGTTTCTTCAAAAAGCTGACCACATATTTATTCTTTGCATCCTTTGCCAAGTCCAAAGAGGATTTTCCACCTCGATTGAGTATATTGATAGCCTCAGGATATGCATCAAACAGAATCCGAACTATTCTTGACCTGGAATTCTTTTTCGTATGTGCACAAGCTATATGCAATGGTAATTGATGGTGAGCAACTGACCCTTCTGACGCCAACGCGTCCCTCGCAGCAGCATCAGGATCATGCTGAAGTAATACCTGAAGTACATCTGATCTTCTTGCACCGGCTGCTGCAAAATGAATGGACAACAATCCCCTGTCTCTCACATTTATGCTTTCTGGGTAAAGACTTATCATCAATTGAATGATATTTTTAATGTCCTTTCTACCACTGAAGCATGCTATTTGGAGTGGAAGTGAATTGCTGATACCGTTGCCATGTTCACGTCGTGTCTTTTGCTTCACTGATTCTGGATATGCATCGATGAGTACTTTGCAGAAAGCAAATGACATTCCATCCGCAGCAAGATGAATAGGTAGATACCAGTCTTCATCAACCTCTCTTACCAAAGCAGGATCAATGTCAAGCATGAATTGAAGTATCTCAAGTGATTCAACATCATCCGACATTCTGTTGCAACAAAGATTATGAATAGGAAGTCGTCCATACCTGTCACCAATTCTTATTGCTTCTGGCCAAGCGTTGTGTAAAATCTGAATTACATCTAAATTAACTCCTTCGTTTCCACAAGCAAGATGAAGTGGCGTACGACCCAATCCATCGGTCTTATGTATGGAAGAAGGCTCTAATTCAAGCAGATACCTGAGTATATCAAGCATTTCGTTTATGTTTGGATGGGAGAGTAATAAATGAATTGGCATCATATTATGACTCGTTGTCGTCAAAGCTGTGGGGAAGGCCTCGACTAATGTCTGAACTGTTTCAATGTCAATGTTAGAATCTCTGTCCAGATAGTAATGCAGTGGTAACCCCTCTACTCTGTTGTTTTTGATCCATAATACCCCCTTTACCTTGCTCAATTCGGGGTGTTTCTTAACTAACAATTCAATTACTGAATCTGGACAGTATTGATTGTAACATGAATAATGTAATGCCGATGCTTTTGTTCCATCATATGCACGGTCCTCTGCACGTATGAAAGCGTTTGCAGCTTTAGGAAACATTTTTAATAGATAATTGATGATATCCAATGTAATCTTCTTATTCCAGCAGGCCTGATGGAAGAACAGATACAAAAACGGGCATTCTTCATCACATGCCTTACGAATTGTACGTTGCCCAAGAAGGTTGATTTTATCTTGTAAGGCATCCAATGAAAGATCGTCTGACTTGCATAGATCATATAGCTCGGTTGTAACAATCCCTGAGCTTGTGGGCAAGCAACAGTCAATTTGACCATCATTCTCTATATGAATAGATTCTGCTGTGTCAGTTTCTGAGATTCGTTTATTACCATTGAATTTGAAGTGAAGTGAACACCTTTCTACTCCCTGACGTTGTTCATATGCTCTAATTACTTTAATCATTTTTGTTGACTTCTTAATCTTGAACATTACAACACTACCCACCCATCCAGTACTATATTTGTTGATCACCTTGATGGTGAGAACCTCGTTAGACATGATCTCAATCTTTTAAGATGTCTCTTGTGTTGGTATTTAATTCGTGCGGCGGAGATTGATAGTTTATGCTTTTATTCGGGTATGTTTATGTGTTGTTGATACCTTTCTTCTTATGCGATCTACAGTTGCTTATGTACTACTGTCTGTACAATAGTTGGAAAAATGAACACAAGATGTGCAATTAATAAAATCGTTTTCTTGCCAATGAATATTGTCACTACAGTCTCCAAACTGACATTAATCGAAAGATCATTAAAAAACTGAATATACTGGCTATACTTCCTATATGAGGATCAATATTGCAATAGTAATCGCTATTCAAAGAGGGCAACATTAACAATACGCGCATGGGCATCTAAATAAATAAAATAGAGTTGCTCAACCGGTATCTTTTTTCTATGGCGTGCACCCCGCCCACCTATATATATCCTAATTTGATACTTCACATGTTAAGTTCATTTATATGTACAATGGCGAGGCAAACCATCCTCCAATTCCACACTCTGCTTATTCTCTTCTCCGTTTCCTACTAGTTGCTTCCATCATGACTGTCTCGGGGTGGGCCCGAAGTAACAGAAAACATGCTTCTGTAAACTCGAGATCATGGACTTGCTCATTATCACTTTCGATTAACAAATGGAAAGGAAGCTTACTATTATTGTTTGTATCTGATACCTTCGAAGTATTTCTTCCTATCAAGAACTTGATAACATCCAAGTTAGCCGCTCGGCATGCATGGTGTAATGGATAATCTTGGTTTATATCACAGACATCCAACCCATTATCATACGAATCAACCAAGAAGTTTGCGATACTAGCCGTAGCTTTACGGCAAGCAATATGTAATGGAAGTAATCCCTTTTGATCAGCTACTTGTAGTGCTGATTTATTCCCTCTAACTAATAGTTTGATTGACCCGAGAGATGCATCACCTTGTAACAAAGCACGATGGATTGGGAGATATCCTTCCTCATCTGGTGTTGATAAGGCTGTGGTGTCTTGTGCTTGTTGGGCGTAGATAAGTTGTGCCTGGAGAAAGTTAACAACTTCTTGGTTCCTTGTCCCTCTTGCTATATCAATTGGGAACTCCCAGTCTTCATCTTGTATATTAATGGCCTCGGGGTATGCATCGTAAAGAACTTGAATCGACTTAAACTTTGAATCATTACTAATGATGCCTGTGGCATTGCGGTGTTCAGCAGCACGAATGGCTATATGCAATGGCAATTGTTCATAAGAGTTGTCGTCTACATTGTCCGTCATCTTTGATGCCGCATCAGGATCATGCTTCAGCAGTAACTCAATCGTTTTAGCTTTTCCATTCCAAGCTGCCTTATGCATAGGTGTCAAACCTTCATCATCCGTCGCTTCAATACTTTCTGGATAGATTTCTAACAGATACTGAATTGTATCAACAGTGTCAACCCTATCTCCGTATCTGCATGCTTCGTGGATTGGGAGCAAACCGTTGAAAAGTGCCTCTACTTTTACTGATTCAGGATATGAATCGATGAGTACTTTGCAGAATTCAGTTGATTTGGCCATAACGGCATAATGTATTGGGATCTTAATAGTATCCAACATCTGTGGTAAAGAGGGATCTATATCAAGCATGAACTGCAAAATCTCAAGCGATACATCATCATCTAGCTTTTTGTTTGCACATAGCTGGTGGATGGGATGTTTATCGTGGCCGTCAATCAAATTACGATTCTCCTCTGGTATTGAATTGAATAGAAGCTCCACAATAGATAGATTCACTGCCTCGTTCTCACAGGCAATGTTCAATGGTTTTCTACCATAAAAGTTATTAGTCTCGTGCAGAGAAGACGGTTCAGCATTCACCAAATACTGAAGAATATTTTGCATCTTATTGATATTGGAGTTGGATAGAAGTGCATGTATTGGATAGTAACCTGGTCCTTGTTCTTCAGCACTAACAAATACTTTTACAGTATTAATATCAACATTAACGTTTCGTGACAAATAGTAATATACCGGTAATTGAGCTGGGGCAATTATTCTTCTGTTCTTATCATGGACTTTCCCCTTTACTTTGCACAACTCGGGACTTTCCTTAACCAACAGTTCAATTACTGAACCAGGGCAGTGCTCATTGTAACATGCCAAATGTATTGGGTATGCCTTAGTAGGCTGCCCAGGGTGTATTGATGGGCTCTCGACATATGAACTAGTAGCTTCAGGAAAGATTTCCAATAAGTAATTCATGATATCCAATGTAATCCTCTTGTTAGAGCATGCCCGATGGAAGAAAGTGTAAAGATAAGGACTTTGTTCCTTGTATGCATTACGGATTGTACTTGACTCAAGGGTGTTGATTCTCTCTTGCAAAGCAACCAATGTAAGCTCATCCGAATCACAAATATCAAGCAGTTTAGTTGAAACAATCTCTGAGTTCGTGGGCAAGACGCAGTCAATCTGACCATTATCCTCGATTTGCAATTGTTGAGCTGTATCCTCTTCAGATAGATGTTTACCATTGAAAGTGAAGCGGAAGGCTTCCATATCAATTCCATCGCTTCGAGCTTTATATATATCAAACACCCTTTTCAATGGCGTGGCTTTCTTAATATCGAACTCTGTTACTACTTCTCCTCGTGGCAGATACTTATTTACTACGCGTATTGTGATCGTCTCGTATGCAGCAGACATTTCTGCTGGCAAGCAGCAGTCAATCTGACCATCTTCTCCCATATTTATTTGTTGGGCTGTATCCTCATCGGAGATACGGTTACCATTAAATGTAAAGTAAAAGGCGTCCATATATTTTTCCATAAGGCGTGATTTATATGCATTGAACACTCTTTTCAATGGAGTAGATGTCTTAATCTTAAATGACATTGATTCTTCTACCCGAGACAGGTATTTATTTACTACCCGGATTGTGATTGATTCATTAGACATTGTATTGTATATCTTTTGCTATATTATGCGCAATGAATTCTCGATTGATATGTATCGTCTTGTTCTCGGAGTATCAGAACACAAGATGTGCACAAATGTGATCAAGTAATAAAATCGTTCTTATTCAATAATATCGATACTGCAAACCGACATAATAGACAGGCTATACCATCGACATACGAAGTAGCTTATTTGCAATAGTTATCGATATTTACTTTTCTGCCTGTTGTGGCCGATCTAAAAAAATGATACACAAATTGTTATTGTGAGACATAAAGAGTACAAAGTTGAGTGCAAATTGGTATCTTTACCTGTATGACATTTTAATGAGTGCAAATGTATTTTCACTAAGTGGATTGATAGTAGTGTCAAATAGGTAAAATATTGGCAATATTCCGCACTTATAGTGCCAACTTGTGGCACCAACTCAAACTTCGAAGAATAAACACAAACTCAACCATTCTATCTCCATACAACTTACTCCACCGCACGGCCATCCTATCCTATACGTGCCTCTTTACTACACGCTCTATAATATCTACTTCATCAATCTACTACGCCGCCGCCGCCATGTCGTCATCAAATCTCAAACCAAACGAAATGCTACAGGTAAAATTTCTATCCGACAAAGCTAAAATGCCTGTCAGAGGTTCACCTCAATCTGCTGGATTTGATTTATCCTCAGCTGAAAAGACGGTAGTGCCAAGTGGTGGACGTGCGGTCGTTAAGACTGATTTAAGTATTGCCTGTCCTGATGGGACGTATGCTCGAATTGCTCCTAGGAGGTAAGTTAAAATTTTGTGAGAAGGTGCACCTTCTTTAGATGGTCGATATATATTAACTTCTACCGCCGCGAGCATGATATCATATCTCAACCTCTCTATTCTTTTCGTATAATCAAATGACGCCGTATGTCGTTCATCAATACCAAACAATCAATATGTCAAACAACAAAACTAAAAATGCACATATATTATGTCATTGGTCACTTTAAACTATACTGCAATAACTGCAATACACAATCAATCAATAAAACATACAACACAATATAATACAAATATCAGTGGATTAGCAGTTAAGAAAATGATCGACTGCGGTGCAGGCGTAGTCGATGCCGATTATCGTGGTAATGTCGGAGTCGTCCTATTTAACTTTGGCCCAAATGACTTTGAAGTTAATATTGGTGATCGTATTGCACAGTTAATATTAGAACAGATTAGTATGGTACCTGCTGTACAAGTTGAGGAATTAACAGAGACGGAAAGAGGTGTTGGTGGATTTGGTAGTACTGGTGTTAGTAAGGCGTTGGAGGGCGGTGAACCAGAGAAGAAGGTACAGAGGACAATCTCACCCAAGAATTCAGAAGTGGAGGGTGCATAATTATTGACGCATTGTAAAGAGGTAATATGGCATGTCATTGACTTGATGTTGCAAATAATTATGCTTGGGATTGATGGGTGCCACAGCAACAAAGTGCTGCAATAAAGTGCCCATGCATTGGATCATTGGTATAACTATCGACACTTTGAAATAAACAAACGCTTTATCTTACATTGTAGTTTCACGATATTTTGTTACCCATTACACAATGACTCGATTCTACCAATCAATCTGCTCGCGATGAGCACGGACATACTGCTCACATTCCTCGTTATTCTTATGCTCAGACCAGTCAGCAATTTGACACTCCCGTGAACAGTATAAATATAGCATACACCTGCTACAGACGGATAGAGTTGCACGTTCATATTCTTTCAAACAATGGTAGCAGATGCCAGCCTTTGGCACAGTTTTCCTTTCATCCAAATGCATCCTCTTCAAGCATTTGCAAGTTGTTCTTTTGCGGTAAAACTTGAGAATATCACGTAGAATACTACTACAATCTGGGTCAAAATCTCTTCTTTTTATTGAAACTGCACGGCTATTGATGACTGAATCAATGTCAAGTGTGCCGTTGTAATGCTCTAAAGTCATAATGCCTGGGGCAATACATACCGCCCAGCAAGTAAAATCATTATCTCCTCTTAACAGCATATTCGTCCCAATTCTAACCATTGCATTTATTACCATTTGTCGATGACTATTATCATTCCATACTTCTGGGTATTTTTGGAGTGTACCCCGTATATTATCGAACAAATCCATATTGTTCCTGATATTTATGAAAAGTGAATCCATGACCCTCATAACAGGATGATTGTATAGTATATTCTCACCACATCCATGATCACATTCATCATTTATGGTATATATTAATAGCCAATTCTCACGTATCTTTGCTTTCTCAATCTCCTCCTTCTTGGCCTTTCTATTCTTCCCTTTGTTTCTTTTCCTCGACGATGGCATTATTTTCAAACTGAGAATAGAGACTTGATGTGGTGTATTTGCAATGTAATTTGTGTGGTATAATGGCACTTTGCATGTATAGGTTCATCTGTATAATATATCTAATACCAATAATCGATGTTTACTGTGGATTAGTTATCAAATATTATTGTCATTCGTTTATATGGTATTAGGTGTGTAAAGGAAATATCAACTAAGATATAACATACGTCTTTTTTTTAGGTGCAGCCAATATCAATTTTCTCAATAGCTTGCTGTCGGTATCTGTTGAGGCCTACCTCCATTATTATAATGATACTATACGATATGATTATATTGATTCTATCTGCGTTGTTACTGCTTTCATCTACCGCATCGAATGAATAACAAAGATAGTAGGCAGTGGTTGTATCGCCATTTTCAGGTTTTTATTCAATTCATTTGCTTTTTTGGTTGTTTTGTTGTGTGTTGCTATGTTGAGGCGTTTGTTTGTAACTGCTATAAGCCGATTGTGATTGCAAATGTATAGTTCCTTAGTTGATAAGATACTTGAGTGTTGACTTCCGGAGCCTCTTCATATCGGCGAGAGTTGGTTGAGATTTGAGTGTACAAAAATCTCAGGCCAATATAATGTTGCAAAAGTAGATGATATGAGATGATATGGTGATCAATTCACATACATATATAAAACTATAATAATATAACTGATAGTCTCTCAATTTTATCATATAGTTTTATACGAGAATGTGTAATAATAACAATGCCGTCGTCTAGAAAAAGAAACAAAGGGAAGGAAAGAAAAGCAAAGCTGCAGGCCAAGAAGGAGGAGAACGAGAGAGTAGTTGCACATGGATTTTGGCGTAGCTGTTGCAGAAGCACAGGATGTGATCATGGTTGTGGTGTTATGATACCAGACGATCATCCCGTTTCTAGTTTCATGGATAAATATTACATAAATTTACATCACAAAGATATGACAGTAGCACAAAATTTGAGGGCAATATTCCAAACACATACACAAATATGGAATGATGAAAGTCACATGAAAATAGTTATAGATACATTGATACATATTGGGGCAGATATGCTGTTGAGCAACAATGATCGGTATGATATTGCGAATGCTTTTGTGCGTTGCTCAATCCATAATTGTTCTTGAACATTATAATGATACATGTGATATTGATTTAGTACTCAGTAAACGGGTAGTAGCATCAAAGCGCAGAGATCTAAACATCACCGGTAGTAGCAGACGTGACGCTTTGAAGTTTTACCGCAAACGAACAACTTGTAAATGCTTGAAGAAGATGCATTTAGAAGCAAGGAAGACACATAAGTTTGGATTGTGCTTCCATTGCAGTAGTGAACAGGGACGTGTGACTCTATCTTTATGTAGTCGGTGTATGGTTTTTCAGTATTGTTCGAGGGAGTGTCAAGTCGCCAATTGGCCTGCACATGAAAAGACTTGCGGTATGTATGATTTTGCACATAGACATTACTCATCGGAATGTCAGGATGAATAGAGAGGAGAGAATAAACATACGAATTATCATTAGTCAATAAAAAGGAGCTCAATGGTCATCATAATTAGTGAGGAAGATGGGGATTATATCAATACCAGAGAATGATATTAGCAGAATAAAGTTACATAAACATTATCTTTATCTTTATTGAAATAGCTAGCTGCTCATGATATTGCTAAACTTTGGTCCATTCTTATTATCCTTTGATCCGCTCCTATGGTTTGGCTTCTTCATTTTCGGGCTGCTCCTCCTTCTTCAACGGAGACGAGTACATTACCACACCACGTTATTTATTGTCTTTGTCTCTTTTGGGTGGCTCATAGAAGTTATCAATATCCAACGGATTGAATTCTTCCTCAACTTTATCATCACCACTCTGTTGCTGTTGTTGATCGGTGGTCCTAACTACGTCTGTCTTGACATTGATGACCGGATCCCTATCCAATGTGACTTCATTTGCTTTATTGTCTTGATTTGAATGGAGGTACTCCTCAACAAACTGGGTGCTAAGACTTCTGGTCTTAGTAATTTGTTCCGAATCAGTCTCAAGCGTCGTATCATTCTGCTTTGTCTCGTTGACTTCTTCAGTTTCATTCTGCTTTGCCTCGTTGTTGGGAGCCAAGGCTGCAGGCTTTACTTCTTCAACATTACTGGTCTCATGTGCTGCTGCTGATGGTGGTGGTGGTTGATGATGTTGAGGATGTGGGACGCGTACCAAGGCTCGATCATGGGGATAATAGCCATAAGCATTAGGAGCGGGAGTGGGATAGTAAGGCTGAGTCGGATATTGACCATGATGAGGCTGATAATGATGCTCGGATGGATACTCAGGATAATGCCCAGGGTGATAAGGCTGGGTCATATATTGACCATGAGGATAATAATGCTGCTCTGCCGACGGATGGGAATAGGAAGACATATGATGTGTCCGAGGATCGTGATGCATATGTGGATGGCATTGTTGATGATGATACGGATACGATTGAGTCTGAGGAGGAGATGTTTTGTATCTCTTCTCTCTCTTTCCATCTTGAGTATGTGTAGTATAGAATGCCGGGGCTTGATGATTATGCTGAGGCTGAGGCTGACTATCCCCTACTTGAACATTGATGTACGAATCGGACATTGTTGGTGGCGGCGGAGAC
>Ga0075437_10622_pt1 | contig 11166 bp, 8 predicted proteins | sample MintriMetagenome_FD_74266 | JGI IMG/M metagenome (GOLD analysis project Ga0075437, IMG submission 74266) | Marine eukaryotic communities from Monterey Bay, USA to study complex ecological interactions - Minidiscus trioculatus and... | ecosystem: Environmental > Aquatic > Marine > Unclassified...
GCGAGGGAGAAGAGGCATTGACTAATCTTCTACGGGATTCTAATCAATTACATACCCTCGATATTAGCCGCAACAGTCTCAGTGATGATGCATTACAGGGAGGTTTATTACCTTACCTTGGAAAATTACGCTGTTTAAACATGTCGTGGAACTTGCTTACAATTACTTGGGAATTCGATGGGTGGCAAGCCCTTGCAACATTGCTGAAGGACCCAACGTGTAACCTTGAGGAACTTACTTTAAATGGTAATCAGATTCTCGGTAAAAGATTACGTTCTTTTGCAAGAGCTCTTGCTAAGAACAAGAAGTTAAAGATATTGGACCTTACAAACAACGTGATAGCTGCCGCTGGCTGGGATGCCTTCTCCGATGTGTTATGTGATACTTCTTCTATCAACAATACGTACAACTCAAATCACACACTTCGGCAGCTCATCAAAGAAGATACGTCAATTGAGAATCGGGATACATTACCAGGTCATATTGAACAGTTCCTTACCTTGAATAAACAGCACGATGATAAGAAGAAAGTTGCAGCTATTAAGATTATGCAATACCATTGGCGTAATATCACAATGCTTCCCTTCTTTGAATGGGAGTTGAAATGTTTGCCCGTTGCCGTTAATTGGTTTGACAATGTGCCTTCCTTCCCCAGACCGAGGTGTGAAATTGAAATGAGCAAGCTACAGTCAATTTATGAATTCGTCAGGGATATGCCTGTGGAAACTGCCGATGGGTATTTTGGTAGGAACAAGAAGGTTAGTAAGAAGAGAGCAAGAAGCTAGTCCTTGGGCGGGGATTAATGACAGAAAGAAGAAGGAGGGATACATAGGTGTATAACTAATACTAGATTAAATGGCAAATCAAATCATCCACTTCTTTTAGATAGAATTAATTTACTATTATCCGAGCATCTGTTATGGATCCGCCTAAAAGCGCCTAAACGTATCGTGCAGTCTCCGCTCCGCTTATTCAACTAATACCCCACTATTCCGATCTCCACAACCGCCCGTCCCCAATGTCTAAACCCAATCCTCCTTCTCTTAAACATATTTCTACTTCTGCTGCTCTTCCTTATCACCAACGTCAACACTAATTGGTTTAATACCAGCATGTTCCATAACCTCCTTTAAATTATTAAAATACCGTTCCTTCCTCTTCTGTGGCACTCTAGCCGCTCTAATCTCACCTGGCCTATCCACATATTCAATAACAGCCATTGGCTATAGGTGGGGTTAAATACAAGATATAGCTGTTGTTAGTATAATAAGTTGTATAAAGCTATACATCCAATAATAACCACACAAACATCAAAATATAAACACTCACCGCATTATCACCCTTTCGCGTTTGGCTCAGCTTCATAACCCTTGTATATCCACCATCACGATCTTCATATCGTGGACCTAATATATCAAATAATTTAGTACATGCCGGCTTTTCACGAATAATACGCATGGCACGTTGTTGTGATGCCATATTACCTTTCTTAGCGTAACCTATTACTTTGTCGGCTAATGTACGGAGTTCTTTTGCTTTTGGTACTGTTGTTACTATACGTTCATGTTTAATTAGTGAGGTTACCATGTTACGTAACATGGCCCACTGTTATTTATGTATTGCATTGTACGGGAGGCGTATGTAGTGTTAGTATGATGTGTGGAGAACAACATATTGTGTATTGCAATTTGATGTCCACTCAAATTTGATGCACAAGATATGTATTGCAAATAAAACTTACCTTGTGTTCTGGCGTACGGCCAAGCTTACGGAATTGTGCTAGACGTTTTCTCATGTTTATTATTTAATGGTGTGGTGCGGCTCTACTCTCTAGGTAGTAATCAGACACAGCGTAGCTGGCGTCTCTTCCCAAACATTGAGAGGCCGTCTGTCCACAATTTATTCTTGCAACGGGGATACCAATGTGGGATAGCATCCCAGAAAATGAGAACACTGATTCAAATTTGGATACAGTAGCTGTACATAAGCTGATTCGTCTGCACAATAAAAAGCTAGTAAATTAAACCATCTAATAAGTTTCACAGTAACATGGCGTGGGCATCTTACTGGCTCATGATACGATGTATTACCGTTCATCGCCATAATTCTACTCCCTCTCTTGATGTTTCGACACTATCATATAATGGCTAGGTTACCTAGTGGACAACTCTCTCGCATATGCTTGCAAATCACTACTAATATCTGTCGACAATATCTAAATCTAAATCGAATTGATAAAGAAGAGCAGCGGTAGTATCCTCCTAACGAAATCACTCTTATAAAAAAGGACACATGATATGCACAAACACTCTCTTCTCTAGATATTATCCACCCGTTGTTACATCATTTTACAACACATATAAACGAATATAAATGAGTTTTATGTTAGACGCAATACCCTCCAATAATGATGAGTCTGCGGATTGGTCTGTAGTATTCGTAGAGGAAAATGGTGACCTTACGACTTTGAGTGATGTACACTCAACTACAATAATAGCATCCGCATTCGAATGGTTTCGACGAGGTAAAAGAACTTCATTTTTACTAAGTCGGATATTATATCAATTCAGGCATAACGGTACATTGTTACCATTTGGTTTAGGCCCTAACCCCAACATGAAGACATTGGTAGAACTGCAACGTAGTACTAATAATAAAAACATAACTATACATGTTACGGTACAACATCTAGTCAGTAGACAAAGGTTTGACAACCAGCTGGCACACATCAATCAATACGTCAAAGGAAGTCCAGACTGCTTTGTTGGTCAACAACTAATTCCTCCCCATGAAATTTCTCAAGCTCATGGAGGTACATCGGGTAATGTAGTGGAGTATACGAAGGATGAAAAGGGGGGATATTTTACAATTGCATTTCTTGGTAAAGAGGAATTGATGAAATATCCAATAGATACGTTTATTGGTAAGCTGCGGGGGTATTACTTTGACCCTACAATTGATGGATTCACACAGGACTTATGGTGGTATCTTAATGAACAGATTCAGGAGTATGATTCAAAATTGAAAAGGTTAGATGAGGATATTAAGAAGAACTTGAGGGCAAATGGATCGGGTACAAATGAGCTGGTGTTGCATTTGTTGAAGGTTTTACAAGATATTGGGCTTACTTTATTGTTTTCTCTTCAGATCACGGATTCTAACAGCTACATATCATTGGCAGGTGGGGTATGCCCCCGAGCATCTAGTTGTCATAATAGACTCAAGGATCAATTCAGAGTAGTAAACAATATGAAGAGGGTTATATTCAGAGCGACACAAACAGTGAATAAACCTATCTTCGGAGACCATGAGGTAAATCAACACCCCGTTGCAGATTGGATGGGTCCATCAAACTGGTATAAACAGAATGCTTCTCCAAAAGGGGTAGAATTGCGGGTAGATAAAGATTCATCTGATACATGGGAGAGGGAGGTGGGATGGTATATTGTGGAAATGGAAGGGGTAGGAGTGCCATTTGTGCGCTTTTCTGATGCCATCAGAGCAAGTGATATCAACACCGTGCTTAAGAAAGGTAATAAGAACATAAAACAAGATGATCTAAACATACCAGAGGACTGGTCAATCTCAACAAAGAGTACTGAACAGATTACATTGGAGCTTAGTCTTTTGATTGCAGTTGAAAGATTAACCCACCCCACGATGATACGAATTGGTAGGGTGTTGATCTATCTCATACATCCCGGTGGTAATTTAGAAGAAAAGGCAAATGTTGGTCGTCTTTGGAAAGCGGCACACGGATATTATCGCAATGGCAGGTCACCTAAAACGAAAGAACGATTATTTGCATTTGGCTTTGGGAAGCAATGTTTGGAAGCAGTGAGTTGTTGAAAGTGTTTCTACCGTCGTTGTTGTAGGTGCCTTCATATCTAATACTCTATCTTTCACTCAGGGAATGGATGTTAAACAGATTTGCCGCTATTTCATCGGTGCCAAAGGTGAGATTGATAAGTTTATGCAAACAGTACCACTTTTTCACGGGGCCTATAAGGCAACCTCCCCATTGAGATACCTTGTAGGAAACAAACCGAAGGAAGCAAATGAGTTTCTGATGATTCAGTTGGTCGATGATATGCATACAATAGAAAGTCACATGTACACGGCAAACACTACTCTGAAGGAAGTACTCACAAAGTATGCAGAAGATAAGGACACATCTATAAAATCACTCCGATTCAAACACAATGATAGAATGATATTCTTGAGTGGTATTGGACAGAAGACACCTCGTGAGTTAGGTATCCAGGATTATGACACGTTGGAAATTACAATTATGAAATCCACACCAACTGAAACAACATCAAAAGAACAACCTGAACAATCTTCTCCCAAATGCAAGAATAATAAGAAGAAAAAGAAGCACAAAAGGAGTAAGAAGAAAAGGCCAGTACAGATAGCACCGCCCGAGGATCTTAAGGGAGAACACTCCAAGCTACTTGGAAAGGTATACGAGGAGGCAGAGCCAACTTTCAAAGAGATACGACAACGACTCAATGCCTTAAACTTAGAACGGACTAAGCCAAAGCAGAGAACTTCACCAACTAAAGCAACTAAACCCGTGGAAGTAGTAGACAACCCTCTTGATGACGGACAGCTTGCAGGTAAGGCTGGCAAAGCACAGTTCATCATTCAAGTAGGCGAAGTATCTAATCTGTACAAGACGACCAAGCACTCATCAGCCGGCCGTGGTAAAAGGCAAGATGATATAATGATTGATCTACACGGCTTGACAGCTGAAGAGGCATTACATCGACTTGACAAACATCTACCCGACTGGATAGAGACGGCTATGAAGGGTACATATCCCTTTGTAATTCCAGTCAAGATTGTCTGCGGCGGAGGTAGTCAAATCTTAGCCGAGGTAGTTGAGAATTGGATCAAACAGAATGACAATGTGGCCAATGCCCCGAAGAGTATGTACACTTGAGAAATTCAATGGCTGGTGTATTCAATAGCTATTTGCTTTATAACATAAGGATCAAATTACTTTATACAACATGTATCATATCATACGCTAGTAACAGTTACAGTTATAATACATAAATCAAGTTACTTTATACAACTTATATTATATACATACTGTATGATTCAGAAGCATTCGACTGTGACTTGGCTATGATAATGATCTGACTACTCATAGCTCATCATTTGTCAGCCTCTTGGTACGAAGTACATAATGTCCTTCATAATGATCCTCAATATCATCTTCTTTGAGAGTACCATCTTGAATCCACCAATCATGACCATGTGTCCAAACTTCATCACTTAATGATTCTTCATTACTCTGAGTAGTTGCAAGTGTCAAGGCATTATGCAAGGCATCATAATACTGCCAAAGCGACTCCCATTCGAATAGAGACATATCTCCATACTCTTCATAACTCTTGTGTCTGTGTGTATCAGCAAAGGTATCCAGACGAGTAAGTTCTTCCTGCAGCAGACGCTTACCTTTAGATGACATGGGCACGAGAAAGTTAACAACCACTTCTTCTGTACTTTCATCTCCATGCTTCCATTCTAATTCAAACTTGACTCTAGCAAAGTCAAATAGCCATCTCTGCGGTATAGATTCAACAAATCCATACTGTAACCACATCTCAGGTGTACCAAACCAATCTAATCGATCACTGCATATATCACAACGATTGTAAGATAATAGTAACTCCTCTCCAGCCTTGATTGATTTGGAAAGAGTAAAACCAAGATATGAGGAGACTATTTCTCTTTCATCATTTTCTTGACTTTCATCATGTTGAATGTTATACTTTGCATTGTCATGGTTGAACATGTCGTAGAATGGTATCATGTAGTCGTAGTCAGCTCGTGATGTAACCAACATGGCAGCTAAAAGATACTTTGGATTATTGATAAGATCGCCGGCATTGCAATCTATTTTCAACTCGTTAATCATATCTCGTACACCGTGTGGAGGTAGCTCATCATAGTCTAACGGATTGTAATCTGTGGCTCTACTCTCTGTAAGTCGCTCTTTCCGTGTGCACTTGAGCATGGTTGATAATAGATCTTTCCCAGAGTTAGACCAGAATGTTGGTAGATATCCACTTGTTTGCGCTGCTAAATATTTACCATATGGAGTGGCATCATCGCTGTCACTCATTGCATTCATAACTGCCTTAATTGTAATACAGTCTGTGGCCTCTATATCATCTTCATTCTCCATCAACTCCTCGGTAGGTTGTATTATTAGTTTAGAAGGTATCGAACATAATTGTTCACCGGCATCCATATCTTGTGTAGCAAATATACCACGATATGATCCATCATTCTTAACTATTAGTTTGTCGTTGATATAGGCTCCGTTATCACGAAGCCACTTAATTAGCTTGTTCGATAGGGTATCAGCGTCATCTTTGTAGAAATCATTATCTGCTGTGGTTTCAGCGGCGGTGACGATGGCATCACAAAAAGCGATGCCTATGAGAGTGACAATTAAGGGAATTCTAATAAGCATCATAGGGCGATTGACGAAAGGCTGAGGGATGTTCGATTGCAATGTTGATAGGTAGGGTTGAGATTGCAATTAGATAATAAGAAGGTGCGATAGTCGAGGTAGCAATGATTGATGGATGTATGAGGAGAGATGAGGCTTCTGTAAAATTACCGTTACAATTTACAATGCACCGGCCGTTTGCAAGCTAATTTAGGAGGGCTTCTGTAACATAATAGCAATGATGCTCTCTATAATGGCTGGCCAAAGGATTGATTGTTTCACAGTCTCAACATCCTTGTCATCTAGAGTCTAGTGAAGACGATGAAGCATGGGGCCGTCGGCTGAAGGCAGCCGCCGAATAAGTACATATTATGAGTAGAAAAAATGCACTTATGATATGTATCTCAAAGTCAAGTTGTTCTATATGCTGACCTCATTAGCAGAGGTTTGTATATAAGCATCGGGGGATGTAGTCTATTGCATATGAAATGTGCAAGATATTGCAAGTCATGATATGCAAACATACATATGGATACCACGTCTTAGCATTCACATCACATGACGATGAGAACGCCATCACTAATGAGATAGAATGATGAGAAGCGAACTCTATCACCATTATCATCTCTCGTGTTACAAAAAGATAGAATAGGCAACAATATGATATACATATTACTTTTGATTGCTGTGGCTTCATTATTACTAGGAGGCGGTTATTGCAATGCACTCTCCACTTCAACTTGTGCTGCCGCAGATGTCATTAATTCAGAGCTCGATATTATTACAGAACTTGATTTCTATGAAGATGACGATGGTGGTGACATTCTATCAACAAAATTCAACACATGGATTCGTGATAATGCTAAAGTTGATTTCTATGAAGATGATAACGATATCCTATCGACAAATCTCATCCAGTGGCTTCGTGATAATGGTGCTTATATTAATGATAAATTAGTAGTTAAGAATGATGGATCGTATAGGGGTGTATTTGCAACACAAGATATGGAAGTTGGTGAACGAGTGTGCTCTATACCCTCACATCTGATATTGCAACCTACGGAGGAGTTGATGGAGAATGAAAAAGAGGTAGAGGAGACAGACTGCATTACAATCAAAGCGGTAATGAATGCCATGAGTGAAGGTGATAACCTTACTCCATATGGAGAGTACCTAGCTGCACAACCAATAGGATATCTACCAACATTCTGGTCTGACTCTGGGAAAGAGCTCTTATCAAACATGCTCAAGAGTACACGAAAGGAACAACTTACAGAAACTAGAGATGCAGATTACAATCCATTAGACTATGACGAGTTACCACCACACGGTGTCCGAGATATGATTGATGAATTGAAAATAGATTGCAATGCCGGTGATCTTATCAATGATCCAAAGTATCTCTTAGCTGCCATGTTAGTTACATCTCGAGCTGATTATGATTATATGATACCATTCTATGATATGTTCAATCATGATAATGCCAAGTTTAATATCAAGCACGACGAGAATCCACACAAAGACGACAACAAAAGAGAACTAACATTCTCACATCTCGGGTTCACACTTACAAAACCTGTCAAAGCAGGAGAGGAGTTATTTCTCTCTTACAATCGTGGTAATATATGCGGCGATAGATTAGATTGGTTTGGTACACCGGAGATGTGGTTAGAGTATGGTTTCATCGAGTCTATACCTCAACGGTGGTTGTTTGACTTTGCAAGGGTAAAGTTTGAATTAGAATGGAAGGATGGAGATGAGAGTACAGAAGAAGTGGTAGTTAACTTCCTCGTGCCCATGTCACTAAGAGGTAAGCGTCTATTACAAGAAGAGCTTACTCGTTTGGATACCTTTGCTGATATGCATAGACACAAGAGTTATGAAGAGTATGGGGATATGTCGAGGTTCGAATGGGAGTCGCTATGGCAGTATTACGATGCCTTGCATAATGCCTTGACACTTGCAACTACTCAAAGTGATGTATCTTTATCTGACGAGGTCTGGACACTTGGTCATGATTGGTGGATTCAAGATGGTACTCTCAAAGAGGAGGATAGCGAGGAACATTATGTGCTTCGTACTAAAAGTCTATGAGTCGGAAAGTGAGCTTGGAGTGTGTAGATGACTGCTAAGGCTTAATGACAATGAGCATATGTTATATCCAAGATGATAGAAGTAGTGTATACTGTTAGTAGAAAGAAACAAACATCTCTTCCTTTCAAACTAGCTCCTACTTATCAGAGTCTTGCATAATTAGTAGCTTGAACACAACTGTTCACAAGTCAAACTGGCAAAGAGCAGCACCAAAGGCAGAGACTGTTGTGAATGGTGCCTATCATGAATAATGAAGATATGATTAAAGTTAGCAAGACGAACAAGACAGTACAAAGTATCAAGACACTACACTCACCTTATAATCTAAATGAAACGTATCTTCTTCATCAACCTTACCAAATTGCAACAGACATTCACCCTTTTCATTCTCAAGCTGCATATTCTTCACACTAGGTGTTAGTACACGCCCTGAAAAGTTGAGTCGATATTGACCCTCGTGATACTTGGGTGCTCTTGTTTGTACAGCCTCGAGATTGTGATGCTTCCATGTTCCATTGTGTAGATGTTCCATGAGTCTGTTACTACTGCTGCCATTATGATCATTGTCTTTGTTTGATTGCTCCTTAGGAATGACAGCTTGCATCTTTCGTGGTGGTTGACCTTCAGTGATTTGTTGTGTCAAGGCAGGAATATCATAAACGTAGGCAGCCACTGTCTCCTTCTCACGGCTCGAGTTGTACAGATTGTAACACCCTACTGGCTGATCTTTATCACGACGAAGTTTGCCAATGTAATGACCAGCCTTCTTGGATAGTTTGGCATTCATACCTCCTCGTAGGGCATCGAAGAGATGATAGTTGGATGTTCGTGATGACTTGACCTTGTTTGCAATAATACTAACAGACTCTGCATCGTCAGTTTGGATTGATAAATGATATCTATTCTTACCGCATCGTGTGACACAACAATGAACAAAGCCAGTACTTGAATGATAGTTTGATTTAGTCGGTAAACCAAAGAGCGAAGGTGCTAGTGGTTTGTTGTTAGTTGAACGAGTTGTGTCATTGTCATCTTGCTTTGGACGAGGAGAGGGATGACCAATACGTTGAACAATAGGTTGGTCCATCTCTCGTTTAGGAGTTGACATACTTTGACTAAGACGACTACTAATTGGTGATAGCATTGGTTAGTTGTTGAATGTTAGTTGTTGTGTAGATTTAAAGTGAGAGGTGAGGAGTCTGAAACTCTTTCTGCCTAAGTACATAGGTAGCTTCTCTTCACACAACACCTTCACTCTGCCTCTACTCATATCAAACACTTAAGAACCTCATCTCATCTCTATCACACGAAGAGAAAGATTGCATTGCTCTACAACAATACCAACTCTTGTCGTCTACTCAAACTAATACGCCTCTCCTTCACTACTACTCGTAGTAGAATGACAAATGAATCATCATCCAATGCTAACAAAGATCCACAATGTAATCTAGTTGGTAGTGTAGGTTTGGACAGATTGAGTCTGAATCAACAACAGCAATCCAACGAAACGAGTGCTAGTGAATCAGGTAGAACAAGCCAACTAGAATCATTATCAGATGATCTTCTACTCAATGTACTCTTGTACTGCGAACCAACCGAAGTCGAGAAGAATATCAAGCTCGTCAGTCGTAGATTGCAGTAAGTAAATGTAATGATATTGTGGAGTCTGCTATTCAACTACTCACCTACTCTCTCAACTCACAAATCATTCGTATTCAATTCAATAGCTATGCTACATCATTATCAACTTTATTGTGGAAGGAGTTTTGTATCCTCACTGGCAAGGCATTGGATGCTCAGTTTGCTACCGAGAATGAATTAGCATCTTCTGTTAGTATTGTTGAGTCGCCAAGTGTAGTTGTTGCAAAGGAAGACGAGGAGACGCAAGAAGATGGCGTAGAGAGCGACTCGTCTCTACACTCGTCATCTTCCACAGCAGCCGCTTCAGCTAATGACAATCTCTACAGACTCTTCTACTTTCGTAACCCATGCGTGCCTTTAGACTTTGATACAATCAACGAGGCATTGAAACACTGTCCTCGAACCAAGCTGTCAACTACAACAACGACTCTAAAACAACATTCATCATCAGCACACGATTCAATCATCTTTTCAGAGACTGGAACTGTTGTGCTAATGCCAGGAATGTATGATGAACGTGTTGACATTAGCGGTGAGCCTTGGAGTGTTGGACAAGCAACGTTTGATAAGAGTATTGCAATTCGTGCTTCGTTTCCATTGGTTGGTGCTACTATCTGTAGTCCTACTCAACATAGTAATGATGATGATGCTGATGTACTAGACCAGCCATGCATATCAATTTCGACTCGTGATGATGAAACAGTAGAAGGTGTTCAGAAGGGCATCTCTGTTCGTCTTTCTCATCTACGAATACTTCATTCTACTCCTGGGGTGAGTAGTTGTTTGTGTTGGCGACATGCCCTATCACTAACTGGTTCTCTCATTCCATCTCACGTCCTTCTACCTATACTGACTATCACAAAACAGGCTAACATATGGGGTGGCAACACTGCAATCAATATCGAAGGACCACGAGCACGAGTCATTATTGATTCATGTCTACTGCAGAGCGATTCAGGACG
>Ga0075437_12502_pt1 | contig 11160 bp, 8 predicted proteins | sample MintriMetagenome_FD_74266 | JGI IMG/M metagenome (GOLD analysis project Ga0075437, IMG submission 74266) | Marine eukaryotic communities from Monterey Bay, USA to study complex ecological interactions - Minidiscus trioculatus and... | ecosystem: Environmental > Aquatic > Marine > Unclassified...
CACTTTTTTCAGGTATTTCATGGGGTAATACCCGGTATCCTATACCCACCCGACGAACCTAAAATGGGGCATACCCATACCCGATACCCGACCATATTTACGGGTACTTGAAGCAGGTATATGGCTAGATTATTGATAGCAGAATGTAGCTTTATACATAAAATATTGCAATATAGGGCAATAAAGTTTTGAAACACTAGTTAAAATGGCTAATTATAAACTAAAAAGCCCTGAAAAAGAAACTTTTTCAACAATTGAGAAACCCATAAGAAAATTTTCAGAAATTGGGAATAAAAATCGCCAAAAATGTGCCTAAATAGTACCCGAACCATACCTACTCGATACCCGAAAAATTATCAACCGGGTACGGGTACATACCCGGATACCCACCCGTGAGAGTGCAAAGTACGGGTGCTACCTGATACCCACCCACCCGACGATTTTGCACACCAGGTACAAAACCCTGATTGTTAGTATAGTTTTGGCAAGAATACAAACAAATCAATACTCAAAGCTTATACAAAAAAACAATGAGTAATCTCTACACGCAATACAACAATAGTCGACCGACAACAACAGGAGGATCATTCGACGATTATGATTCTATAGTAGATGAGTTTAGTATGCCCGGCTATACTGATAACAACTCTAATAACAATGGCGGAGGTGGATTGAGTGCCTATGGTATAGGTCGAGGAGGAGATGATGATCAATCCGACGTGTCTAGTATGCAAATGTCTGAACTTGGTGGAGTGAGTGTTGCTATGGAAAATAATCATCGAGGTGGTGGCGGCGTGAGATATAATAATAATAATAGTCCAGCACGAAGTGGGATAAGTATTGCTACTCCTACTGATATTGCTGAACAACAACAACAAGATAATGGCAATAATGGTGTGGCTTCTCCATTGCAATTCCTACCAAGTCATTTGGTAGCAACCAACCAACACAATAACAATAATGGTGCACCACCTCAACCTCAACATTCAAATTTAGATGTACTAAACACATCTCAATCTACATCCACATCTAAAAATTCAACATCCTTCAACATTGATGTTGATGAATCCGGATATTATCACGTGGGTGATTATCGTATGGAGGGGTTAGGTATTGATACCACTGACGTTTCCGCTATATTAGGTATGCAACATTCTATAGATAATAATAATGATAAGTTGTTTGATGAAGAGAGTTTATTGGCAGATGCTGGGTCTAATATTACTGGTGTTGAAAGTGGCTTAGGTTTGTCTACTAAGAATAAGAAGAGTAGTAGTAGTAGAGGACAACAGTCGCAACAAAGACAGCAACAGCAGCAGATTGTCGGTCCATTAGGCGATAACATGTCCTACACAGGATCTAATACACCTAACGTCGTACAGCACATTGCCTTTGATTCATCATCATCTAACATGTCTCTCGATAACGAAGATGAAGAGAATGAAGATAATTATGGCATACTACCCAATTGGATAGCATTCTCATCACAACGGACTAAATGTATTTTCGTTACTAGTACGGCATTTGTTGTTAGTGCACTGGTCTTGGCCGTGGTGGCATTGGGTGTTAGTTATGGTACTGGTAATTTCATGGTTAGTCCTAACTCTAATGAGAATAATGGTAGTAGTGATTCACTTGTTCAACCAATCCCAAGTGATGGTAGTGGCAGTGGTACTGGAAATTTTGATATGAGTACCTTGATTAACAATAGTACAAAGGATGAAGAAGGAGAAGAAGTCGATGACAACATTGGATTTGGCTTCAATGCTGGAGTTGATGTAACAACAGATAGTCCATCATCATCACCAATTGTTGTTGTAGCACCAGTTGTTTCATCAAGCAGTCCTACACTAACACCACCAGTCACTTCATCTCCCACAGTCACTGAACCAACTACTGTCTTCGTCAGTCCGACTACTCCCGCTTTACCCTTGTCATCGTCACCTACACTCAAACCAATTACACTCACACCATCATCATCACCAGTGATTGTTACCGGTACACCAACAACAGTACTATCTCCAACAACAACACCCTCTACATCAAGTAAACCAAGTTGGTCATACGGAACAGAATCAAATGAGGCAGGTGATGCAACATTCTACTTAATGGCTGATGGTGGATCCAACTTTCAATTCTGGAGTGACAAGTTGCGTTCATTGAATTTAGATCAAGATCAAAAGTTTGTTGTTCATTTGTAAGTACCACATCCTAAGCGTTTGTGTGCGCGCATATGTGTGTACAGTTTGGCCTTTGGAAGCTCACACTCACGTCTTTCTCACATTTCTGACCCATTCAAAATCACTTTATTTACCTTACCAGGGGAAGTGCGACACGTAAAGTCGATAATATACCCGACTGTACCGAAACAGCCTACCTTCGTACACAACTGTCTCTCTCACAATCACCCATCACAGTTTATAGTCTACCGGGAAACAACGATTATCCCGAGTGTGAAGATCCTCAAGAAGGTTGGGCAAATTATGCAGAATACATGCTGAATATTGATACCATGTATTGGAACACGACACAAGAATATGTAGTGAAACGTCAAGAGGGTATTCGGAATGAGAACTTTGCATTCCTATACAAACGTACATTATTCATTGGTGTGAATACAGTAACGAATAGTAATGTTGAGGAGACTACTGAAAGAGTAGAGGATAATATTGATTGGTTCTTGGAGAATATTGATGCATATTCAACTAATGCTGATATCATCTTCGTCATGGGATATGGCCGATTGTTGGCAACTGAAATTGAACCATTCTATAATGTATTAACTAATACGACTTCGAGTGAGGAATGGTCTGATAAGTTGTTTGTCTATGCACGTCGGGCAAGTGATACTGGCATTGAGTATGATATTGGTGGGAATACAAACTTGGCAGAATTGAAGGTGGGCAACGAATGGCCAATATTAGATGTTCGGGTAAGGACAAAGGGTAAGGATGCACCTGTTGTTGAATATAGGAATGTAGTTGAAGACGAGGAGGATAGGAGAATATTTAATTGAAGAAGAATAGGATGATGAAGATGTGCCCAAAGTTTTCTGAGAAGAGTTGGTTCCTGTCTTGTGATTGTAAATGTGTTTCTACTTTCTATGAGATGAAGGTAGACAATTGATTAGTTAAGTTGCATCTCTTAATGTGCAAATGTTAGATGTTGTTATCAAAGCTTGTTGTAGACAATAACTACTACCCCTCTACTACATGCTAGTTAGTGAGAGCATTATCTTATCCCAAAGATATGTGAGCACTACCATACATCTAGACAAGAGAAGGAAGGTGTTTGTACAAAAGGCAATCTAGTTAAAATTTACATGTCATGCGGATCTAACTAATTCTAGTTGTTATAATCCTGCACATGAGGATGCGAACTGAGTAAGATGTCCTGTTTCTACAACAAAGTTCATTATAAGTTTCATCCTCTCTCTTGATGTGTTTATAAAGGGCACCAAGCATTTAGTGACCTACGAGTTCTACAGATCGCTTGGGGTGGCTGATCATTTAGTTTGGTATGGTATCACACTCAATTTATAGTTGTCCGATGATTGGCAAGTTTGTTCCGAGTTGTTCGTGGACCATAAGTCCTGAGTAGATTGAGGTAGAGAGAATGGGTGGGTACAGTGGTTAGACATAAATTAGACATATAATTACGGAGAGGGGGGCCGGGATGAAAAAGAAAGATCTTGAACACTTACCAAGGATACCCATCATGGCAGCACGGCCATTGTTTAACTCAATAGCACGCTTGGAAAGCTTGGTCTCTTCATCGAAGGAGTCCCATCCAAAGTCAAGGGAACCGTTTCTGAAGTCACCTGGGAAGTCTCCTGGGGCGGCTCCGTTGGCACTGTCCTTCATAACACCTAACTCAAGAATACCAACGAAGAGAACAATCTGGGCAATTGACTTGGATCCAAGGGAGGCGAAGCCGGCGTATCCATCTCCAATATCAGAGAATTGGGTACCATCCATGAAGATGTTACCTCCAAGGTGGACTCCGGCACGGGTGACAATCTGTCCAAGGAAGGCAAGCTGAGCGATACGTCCGTGCTTTACCTCAACATAACGAAGACGGTCGAAACGATCTTGGTCGGCATCGTCCAAAAGTCCAAGAGGATCGAAGAAGCCAAGTGGGGGCTGAGCACCAAGCTCACCTGTTTATAGTTTTATTGATAAGAAGAAGGAAGATATGACCAGTGATGTTAGAGTGAATTGCAATATAAGATATAAACATATCATATTATGATATGAATGTCGATATCTCTTTTGCAAATGAAACTAATAAGCTTACCCTCGAAGGCGTTGACGGCTGAGGTTGTCTTGGCAACAGGAGCAGGGGCGAAAGCGGCGGCAGAGCCGATGATGGTGGCGATGATAGCAGACTTCATGATTGTATGTAGTAGTTTGTTTGGTAATAGTGAATTATGAGCATAAAGCAAGGCGAACAAAGATCCATGTATCTTTTGCCAGATGTTTTTTAGATGCTTCAACTTCAATAACTGGATACCTCTCGTGGAGACGTGGTTCCGTTTGCTCTCCAAACACTCGGGCCAACCCTGCCACTCCTATCCTAGAGTCGGACATATGAAGTGTTTGTAGGTATATATGATGTCAACTATCAGCTCTATCATACAACTATGTGGCTGGGATAAATAAATGCACCACTTGTTGACATAAGCTACTGCTACTTCAGAGATAGTAGGTTAATTATATCTCAGTCCTCAACAATGATGCATGTGCAACAATTATTCTTGATGACCTTCATAATCTTAATATCATCAACAACTAAGTACATCTACGCCTTTATATCTCATGGCAGGTACTATCGACATGATACAATTCAGTTTGCAAAGGATACTCTGAACGAAGACGATGACAATAATGATAGTATCACATCAGTATCTACATCTACCACATCAGCATTTGACTTTGAGGATGATCTATTCTTAGAAAGGTATAAAAGGCGTCGTGATGAAGCTGCAAATAAAATCAATGCAGAGCGTATAAATCGTCCTCCATCTACTACTATGACTCCAAAGGAAGTAGTTACTTCAATTCTAGATAGTTTACTATCACCACATGATCCATTGCCTTACTTTGGGTATGAGATTCTGTATTATACCAGTTGCACTGATAAGTGGAAGGAAACACTGAGAAGATCTGTTGGTGCTCTAGATGATACCGAAGAGGGTTTGATATATAGGGCATTGAGTACTTCACTCGAACGTATTGATACACAATTCGGTATATTAGTAGGAATGGCAGAAGAGACAATCGTCGATTTCCCATTTGATACGCTTGACTACTATGATGGCACTGCATGGTTGGAGTGTCGATTAAGAGATGAGCAATCTGATACTCTATTAGTAGTTCTAGGTTGGTCCTTTAAGCAACGAGAATGTGATGGAGCATGGCTAGTAAATGGTATTGACTGGCAAGATTTTCGGGAAACTTTTCGACCGGGTATTGGGAGAGAAGAATGGGAGAGGATATGTGGATGAGACCAGGGGTCAATACATGTGCATATCATTGAATCACTACAACACGAGGAAGATTTATATTGGCCACAAACTGGAGCGAGCCAAGGAAATTACTTTACAACAATGATGTAATCTATTGCAATCACTCAACATTAGACTTATATGAAACTGTTATGATGAACAAACATCTACACAACTTTTCAATGATGAGAAAGTTAGTCAAAATGAAAAACCTTGCCGGAGTTGCCGTTTTCTATTATCCATTGGAATTGTCTTATCGCCACTGGAACTTGCAACGGACAAAATATCTTCATGGTTCTTTTTATTTACTCGGGTTGTTGCTTTTGTGGTTGGACTTGGAGCTACTACAACCTTGGTAGTATGACGAAAGCGTGCATGTTGCCAAGCAAAGAAGAACAAATGAGTTTCTTCTGGAGTTAGTGGACATTCCATCTCATCTTCTGATGACGTTGGAGTGAAGGAGGCCATTATCAGCCCCGGAATCATTTCATCTTGTTCTTCATTGGGTTTAGTAGTACTGCTGATACCACCACATAATATTGACATAACTTTGTTCTTCCATAAACTACTGCTTCCATATACTTGTTGGCCATCTTTTCTATTATCATCTAGTTTGTTATTAATTCTCACCTGTTTCTTCACCCTACTATGATTAGAGTGTTTATGTGATTTCAACTCGATCAACTTACGTTCTATTCCAAAGTCTTCATACTTATCATCGATAGGTGTATTATAGTTGCAATCAAAGGAGTGACTACGATAACGGCTGCCTTTTTTATTTGATACCTCGTATTCCCCTTCAATGCAATAGTCGTCATTAGTTACATCCATACCCATCTGGTTGAGTCTAGGAGCTGAATGATAACTTCGAGATATATTCTTCTTCTTTCTTCCTTTTGATGATGGGATATCTTTTTCATCAGCAGTCATACAAGAGGAGCTAACTGATACTTCATCTAGATCTATCCGAGTTATCTTGTGTGTATCTCTATTGATGTTGGTTCTTTTTATCTTGGTAATTTTTGTATCGATTGACTTATTGATATTGATGTTGCAAACAATTTTCTTGAATATGTTATTATCTGTCGTTAATGAAGAAGGAGAATGGGACTTAGGGGATGGTGTATTACAGCAAAGTTTCTTCTTCGTATTGTTGTTGTGTCTATATGATGGATTGTTACGTAGTTGTCTACCTGGAGAAGATTTATGTGATTTAGTACTCATCTTATGTGTGATTGTAGGCATCTTATGTGTGAGCGGCGGTCCTTTAACTATAGTATTATCCTCAGTCGTTGTAAATGAAGATGCTACTACTTTACTAGATGGTAATAATGGCCTGGCCGCTGCCATTGTCGTCGCTTTGGATGGGTTTACTCGCATCGTATTGCAAAAATGATGATGTAATGATTTTAATGTGAGTCTAATAAATGAATCAGGCTACTGACACTAAGCTTCATCAAGCAAATCAAGCACTACTCCTCTGTTAGCGGAGTACAATCCAGTTACAGAGTTGTTCTACCATTGAATAACTCTGTACTAAAGCCATCTCGGAGTGTCGGCACTTTTGACTCTTGCTACCTATCTACTAGAATATATGTGTTACAGTGTGTTACGATACCCCCTAAGCCCGAATAGAAGTATCCTTTCACTTCTTCAGTTTGGTAAGTGAATCATCAACCCGTACCTATGCATCATCTTCGTGAAGATAGAGAATAGAGAGGCGAGTCCAGTTCATACCTCTGCTGTATACTCCATCTAAGATTACTCATCCTATCTACTTTCCTTCATTATCACCAACATACAATAAATAATAATACATTTTCAAATGAGAGCATCCATAAGTAATCACTTAGCTAGAAAAATTATCAACTTACCACGTCTATCACCAACACATACCTCAGGTCGCATAATAGAAAGATTAGTACCATCAAGAACTCATGTAGTTGAATATCAACCTGTGCTAATACTCCAATGTTCTCCTGATTTAGTTGCCGATGCCGCCGATAGATTATCTCCCACTCATCAGCCTCTTATGCTGATTGAGAGTATGGAAGAGGGAACCTTAATTTGGAATACTGATGTGGATAATAATAATGATAAAGAGATGATTAATGTTGGAACAATATTGGGTCAGATTGTTGATGAAGATCAAGAAGAAGATGATGATGAAAATGAAGATTGGTCATGGCAGGCATATCTACATGATGATAATGATGAAACAACAAAATCATAAGGAGGAAGCATTGAACTATAACTTGATGTGATAGCTTACTACAAGAATAAAGTATATTTATGGGACGACAAGTTTGGATTTGGACTGCAGATTTTGCACAGAATTATAATAAGTGAGTGCACATGAGTGGTCATGAGTATAAGAAGTAAGAAGTTTTTGCAATTCATCTTCAAGAAGCGGCCTTTGCTCTTAAAAGAGATTATCTCTATATGTAATGGCTTGATCAAGATTAGAAGACGGTAGCTTGTCCTAACTGTAACCAGGTGGCATCAAGATGTGGTATCGGAGATATGGCACCAAGGTAGTGGAGGAGGTGCAGTGGCAGCCGAGCTGAGAATTGCTCATCGTCATCATAAAGGAAATGGTTATGTTTGGTACAAGAAATACCTAGCCGTAAGAGTTCTTTTATTTACTTTATAGATTATTACAAGTGAGTCAAATTATGTACACGACATCCTTTCCTTCCATAAAAAGTCTGATCATACCTATTTATAGTTCTTTTCTTTCAGTGTAACAGACAATCTTTGAAGAAGAGATTGATCTTCTCCTACGGCTTGCAAATGTACTTTTCACTGGAGGGTTGTCTTCATTTGTATTTGACTGACTACGTTGGAATCTCGATTGACCACCACTTGATGATACCGATCGACCTGATGACAAAGGTGATACCTTTCGAACTTCAGCACTTCTTCCTCCAGTCGACTTGTCATTTCTACTTCTTGATGCCCTGCTTCTACCACCCGTTTGAGAGGGCTGTTTACCAGGTAGACGATCAAGGTCTGATAATGTGCCAATCCTCTTCTTTTTGGGCTGTTGGGCAGGAGTAGGAGGACCTCCTTTGACCATTGTACTTGAGGCTGTATCCTTCGGCTCATTATGTTTCGATTGCTTCAATGCCTTGGAAACTAACAACCTCTCTTTGGCAGATAACTTCTCCTTGGGGATTGTAGCAATAGATGAAGATGTGAACACGGTTGATGTCTCTTCTTGGTCTACTACAGAGACATTATCTTTCTTCACTGCCTCTTTAGTATTATCAGCATCAGAAGAAAGGAGGCGATTGATCGATCCCTCATTGTCTGGCAGTATGTGATGCTGATCAGTTCTATAATATTATTGCATAGCAGAAGAATATAATATCATCACATATCGTGAGAGTACGAGCATAACCAAGATACGAATGTATAAGTATAGAGCGGTAGAGGTACATTGCAATTCGACACACACATATATATTCCATCACACTCACTGCTTTTCTCTGCCGTCGGGAAGTTTGATGGAATAATATGGAACCAAGTCATCGTCCATATGCACATCGAGGATTAGAACACGAGCTACTCCAATTAAACCTCGAGACTGCGGTGATTTGTACAACACAGTCGTCCCTTTTGTATACTTTACATCCATGGTTTCTAAGTTATATCATGCCAGTGCAAGGCCGTTCTTCTAGTTGAGCTTTTCTGCTATATTAATATGTGTATGTGTTAAACAAAGTTTTATCAGAAGCTGGGCAGTGGTTTCGTTTAGTTACAATTACAAAGCATTCCCTGATATTAACCATGGGGCAGAATTGAATTAACCTTTGAACTCAACAAATGTAGGTATGGGCAAAGAAAGTATACATGGAATTTATAGTGGCCCAACATTTGCGCGACACATGTTGAAATTAACCTCTTCATGCATAAGGTTAAGGGCAGTGGTTAGTTTACATTGAGAATAAAATCGACTCATTATCTCTTTCATTTTATCTCACCGGTCCGGTCTGTTGCTCACATACTTATGTACCTAATAGGATAGCATAAATCCAGGATGTAGGTATGGTTTAAGGTTAAGGGTTTAGGGATTATGACCGCGATTATATTATAATATGTGTCGCGGCTCATATATTTCATGACGACAAAGCGATTGCAATTTTTTAGCAGCCTCTCAAACTCCGATGATGCCGATGCCAATATCAAAGACAGATACTGCAAGAGTTCATAAGCTAATATTATCAATCAAGTGTGCCGCACTAGTGGAGATTAGCTTACCAACATTACAAAAGCACCCATATACTTCCAACAACGTCAACACCACTATCAATATTAATACATTCATTATATAATGACGTCTACTGCCACTACCACTTCATCATCGTCGTCTATTGCAACGGCAACGGAACAAAGCATCGTTCCTAATACTAATAGTTCATCATCTTCACCATCATCACCAATCGACACCCTTTCTATCCCAAAGAAGCCACAACGTCCTCTAACTGCGTATCACATCTTCTTACAGATCGAGAGAGAGTATATTATCCAGACTATGGACGGTGATGTTGCCGATCAGTCTATGATGGAGAACAAGATCCTTCATGACGATGTGCCACAACGATACAAGAATATCAAACTAATGCCCGATTGGTATGCCGGACCTAGTAAACGTACGAAGAAGAGGAAGCATCGTAAGCAGCACGGGAAGATTGGTTTCCTCGAGCTCTCTAAGACTATCTCGAAGCGTTGGTCACAACTTGACCAAGTTGATCCAGAGACAAAGTCATTTGTGCAGAAGATTGCAAAGTTGGAGGTAGCCGAGTACTATAAAGAGATGAATAAGTATAAGGAGCTCATTAAGTTTTCCACCATCACTTCTTCCACCCAAGAAGAAGAAGAAGGAAAAGAAGAAGACCAAGAAGCGTACTACTATGGAGGAGGAACAGCAACAGAAACAGCAAGTGTCTGGCGGTCCCGATATCTCCTCCTTGTTAGAGTTAGAGCAACAGGGCTGTTCCAAGAAGATGAAGACGTTTCATCTACGAAGAAGAAGAATCATCCACTCCTCTCTCTACATCCCCCGATAATGAAAGTATTGTAACATCCAAGAAGATAAAGAACTCCTTCGTCCGGCGTGTGACAATTGATAATGACTCTATCACTGAAGTATTTGATTCAAATATATTCAACAATGACCAACCATTGAACTTTGATGATCTATTTTGTCAGCCTATTGGTATCAGTCAGCCTATTGGTGTTGAAGTGATGATGGATATGGGTATGATGAATGAAGATCCTGGTCTCCAGCATTCGATTTCGAGTTGTTCATTGAGCACGAGTCGGTCATACCCAGATGAAGGGTCTAAGGGTCTGAATAGTCCATTGGCGGAAGTTGATCTATGTGATGATGAGATATTGAAGTTGTGGGAGTCTAGTATTTGATAGGCAGTGTATTGATCTAGTGCATTTTTACAACCACACAGAATCTTCTTGTACATATATGATAATACATAGTGTTTATGCAACGGCAGTGGTGGCGGAGGATTAGCCATATAAACATCAAATGTTACAATCACCAATAATGACTTACTTTCCAACTGAAACTCCTACAATTTGTCCTACGATCACCTATACATTTCAATACTTCTCAGACTCTTCTCTATATACCA
>Ga0075437_13312_pt1 | contig 11153 bp, 9 predicted proteins | sample MintriMetagenome_FD_74266 | JGI IMG/M metagenome (GOLD analysis project Ga0075437, IMG submission 74266) | Marine eukaryotic communities from Monterey Bay, USA to study complex ecological interactions - Minidiscus trioculatus and... | ecosystem: Environmental > Aquatic > Marine > Unclassified...
CGTCATGCAACAATAGCCATAAGTTCTTCACAGTCGTGGCTACGTCCTCACTACCAGGATCGATATTCATTCGAATATCTAAAGCTTCTTCGAAGCTATTCATTGCCATATATCGATTATCTTCACCCATATTGCTGAGGACTTCACCGATTAGATTAAGAGTATCCCCCACTTTCGCGTGATCTTTCCCATATACCTTCTGCTGCAATGCCAAACTCTTATTGAGAATAGACAGAGCACTAGTCAGATGACCTTCTTGTATATGCTTATCAGCTCGTTTTTGTAGCTTTGCAATGACAGCCTTGGCCTCTCCTTCTGTTTGCAACATACATCGTCCATACTATCCTCGAGAGTAAGATGCATTATACTACTTTGCAAACCTCCATGATGATCAGATATCGAATCTGATATAACAACATCGTCGTCATCATCATCATCAAGGTTCGGGAGAGAAGGAGGGCTAAACGGCTTTAGAATACGATTGAGTGCTCGACGAGCAGGAGATGGAGGAGAACTTGTCATCGACGATGGGGAGGTGTCTGGGTTCCAAGACGCTGAGGTTGGTGAACTCATGGTGATGCTTGCAAGAGAAGTGATCATGACTCGCTTTTTATCACCTTTACCAGGACTGTGGGGGGTGGATAGAGTTTCACCGCTACAATAAGGATGAATATTGGCCATGATAATATGATATGGATGACAATGACGATGACGATATCGACCGATTTTGCAATGCAACAAAATTATGAAACATATCAATCATTCCCAGATTGTGCACGATTGCCTCTCCTGATCATGATGGTGATGCCGGCCAGCTGCTGCATAGCTCTATGCACTGTTAGCGTCGGATGGTATGCATTAGATTGTCTTGCGCCTGATCACAGTTACTATGCAAGGTCATACTTAGTGAGTTCCTTTCGCAAAAAAGGTCATCGGTATCCGTCACACAAGAAATTATAATAATGCTTTTAGTTGCTAGGTTGGTAACATTGTTTATGCCGGGTATTTGTTCAGCTTAAGATTGGGGTTATTCTTTATTAAACTATCTTGGCATTTGAATCTATCCATGGCCAGTCTGTTGACCACTTCCCCCACAACATATACTAATTGCTATCACAAAACTCACGAGCATTTTGAAACATCTTCAACCATGGTCCAACCTTGTAGCTACTCCATTCCTCTGGCATCCAAGGCCATTGCCATGTTGTGAAGACACGTTCTGGATGCGGCATCATAGCAAGATGACGACCGTCTTCAGAACATAATGCAGCCATACCATCAGGACTTCCATTTGGATTGAATGGATACTCTTGAGTAACATTATTGGAATCATCAACATATCGAAGTGGTGCCAGATTAGATGAAATAGCACTATCATGTATCTGTTTATCTGGAAAGTGGAAGCGACCTTCACCATGAGCAACCCAAACGCCGAGCGATGAACCCTCCATACCCTTGAACATGACGGCTGGACTTTCAACAATCTTGACACTTGAAAATCGACTCTCAAACCTTCCACTGTCATTCTCAAGTAAACGAGGTTGTCTCTCCTCGGGAAGACCTTCACTGTTTGGAATCCATCCAAGGAGAGCCATGAGCTGACATCCATTACACACACCTAAACTGAATGTATCCTTTCTCTTACGGAATGCCTCGAACTGTTGGAACACATTGTCATTGAATTTGATTACACCAGCCCAACCCTTTCCACTATCGAGGACATCAGCATAGGAGAATCCACCAACAAAGACGATACCACGGAACTCGTCCAATGTTACTTTACCATTCACCAAGTCACTAACTGTGACATCCCAGGATTCAAAGCCAGCTGATAAGAATGCAGATAACATTTCCCTATCACCATTGCTTCCTTCCTGTCGAATGATTGCTACCTTATGTTTCTTGGCTGCACTCATAATGGCAGCATCGGTAGGTTCTGGAGTGTATGTCAACTTCCATTCAGGTGCCTTACGTAGCTTTAAGCCAGCCTCTTCTTGTGAAACACACTCTGGATTACGTTGACGATGTTCCAAACGGAAACTAGTTTCCTCCCAAAGATCACGAAGCACAGTCATCTTCTCATCGATACATGGAGGAGATGCACCGACAGCAACCTTGATGGAGTCGCCACCAGCAGATGCAGTACCAATCTCAATGCATGATACACCCTTGGCGGTAAATGCCTCCAAAACAGACTTGGTATCTTCAACCGACACCTCAAGTACGATTCCTGCCTCTTCATTAAAGAGTGTACCGATTTCTCCAGCACCGGCACAAGTCTCAGGAACAACAACATTGATGGAGCAATTGCCTGCAAATGCCATTTCCAGTAAAACAGTTGCCAATCCACCATCTGACCTATCATGTCCAGCAAGGATTGTTCCACTTTCAATCAAGTCTTGTACCACAATGAAGGTATTCTTCAGCAAACTGAAATCTTCAATATCAGGACTTTCATTGCCAATTTGATTGTAAACTTGTGCAAGCGATGAGCCTCCCATACGTGCCTTTCCTCCACCCAAGTCAACAAATAACAAGTTTGATTTGCCTCCACACTTACTTGGACACTTCAAATCAGGTGTAACAGTCTTGGTTACGTCTGGACAGGTAACATAGCACGTCAATGTCAACTCTCCTGGTGCCTTGACAACCTCAGCGCCGCACTGTGCTGCCATTGATAATGAATCTTTGCCACCATCAATTCCAGCTCCTAAAGCAAGCAACGAATCACGAAGTGCCTCACATGCATCATACATCTTGGCACCCTCACCAGGAAGCTTGGCAGCATACATCCAATTTCCAGATGCCTTAATATCCTCAATTTTAGATATCTTTGCCCACATTAGGTTGGTCATCGCCTCAGCCACAGTCATTCGAGCCATGGCAGCCGAGTTGACAAGTCCCTTGATGGGTTGTTCACCGCATGCCACGGCTGTGCCTGTAATTCCAAAGTGTGTGTGTGCTGTGATACCCAAGTTGGCGAGTGGAAGTTGAAGTGGTCCCACACATTGCTGTTGAGCTACCAAACCAGTAACTGATCGATCAACCTTATGCACGAGGAAACGCTTTGAACCCACTGACAATAGACGCAACACTCGGTCGACAGCAGACTTGACAGTAGTGCCCTCGGGAAGTTTTAATGGCTCCAACTTGTTATCGACATGACTATCAGTAAAAGTCTTTTGAGGCATCTTACCCAACACCAATTCCAATGGTAAATCAACAGGTGTACTTCCATCACTCGAATCTTTCACAACGACCTTACCATCGCCAGTAACAGCTCCCAAAATACGAATAGGACAGTTCTCACGTTCGGCGATTTCCTTAAAGAGTGCCTCAGATGATGGACGGATGAGTAGAGCATTATTCTCTTGGTATTCAGCACCCCAAATTTCAAGAACTGACAATGTGTTGTCACCAAGGTATACCTATGATTAATCAAATGAATAGTTAGTATCATCAAGATATCACAGACATTGCCACACACAGAAATGCACAAACAACATACCTTGCGAATATCATACTCGGCACCAGCAGGCTCAACAATTTCCTTCAACACATTACCATTACCACCTGCACCTTGATCATGAACACTAACGATTGGATTATCCTTACCCAAATCACAGCATGCACGCATTAGTCTGTTCATACGATTCTCCATCTCGGCATCACCACGCTGGACGGCATCAAAGTCCAATGCTGCATTCTCACTCGATTGGACACGGGAACTCGCGGCACCTCCACCAATACCAATACGATAACAAGGTCCTCCAACCTTTACGACCAACATACCACGTTGAGGATCCTCCTTGGTTGTATGCCGTCCATCCAAAGCGCCTACACCAGCAGTGAACATGATTGGTTTCACCCACTCGAATCGTTCTCCATTGGGAATACGCATACCAAACGATCGAGTAAAACCATGAATAACGGGCTCACCAAACTTATTACCATAGTCAGATGCACCATTACTCGCCTCGACTTCAATATCAAGCGGTGAGGCAAGATTTGAGGGATACACAAACGAATCATCCTCCCATGGCAATGCATATCCTGGCACATTCAAGTTACCCACACAATATGCACAAACACCGGCAACGGCATATGCACCCTGTCCGGTAGCCATGACATCTCTCAATCGTCCTCCGGTACCAGTCTCAGCACCCGGGAATGGTGCCACGGCACTTGGGAAGTTATGTGTCTCAGCAGTCAAGATTGGATGTAATGTCTTCTTAACAATACCCATCTTACTCGCTCCCGTTACACTATCGGGTGCCAAGTAATCACATTCATAACCACGAATACTACTTGAGTTATCATGGAATGCAATAACAGAATTGTTAGGAACGCCCTTGGGTAATGTTGCCTTGACCATTTGGAATAATGTATCGGGCTTTTCAACATTGTCAATAATCATTTTACCAGAAAAGTACCAGTGACGTGAGTGTTCAGAGTTGGATTGACCCATATCAAAGCATTCAACATCAGTTGGATTACGGCCTAACTTTTCCTGTTGTTTAGATTTGATGTATATTATTTCGTGAGAGAGATATAACACAGTGACACATCACAAATAGACACATAATGTACACACATCACATATACACATCAATATAATACTAACCTTGAATAGATCAGTATAAAAGTCTAAATCAAAATCATCAAATCCTAATCCTCTTTCCTTATTAATCTTTTCCAACGCAGCCCGTCCTTCCTCCATAATTGGTACAAATACAACAGGTTCAACCTTGGCACCACTTTCAAATGTAGTTAATGGTTCGGTATATTCCTCTTCGGTCATACGATCATGTAACATTTGTTTAATTGCTGATATAGTGGCGGTTGAGACTGATGATGAGAAGGTGAATTTGTATCGCTTGGAACGTTCTAATCGAGTAATTTGTGATAAACCGCATGCGGCACAGATGGATGTTGCATTTGATGAGAATGCTGATGTGAATGTCATACGGGGACCAAATTCAACAACTAATGTACTATCGCCATCAGTAGAACTTAATAATGATTGTTCCAATTTTAATCCATCCTTTTCAAAAGTTTCACGTAATAACCATTCCAATCGTTCAGTTGATGTTGTATCAAGATTGTCATCATTCGTTAGTTGTACATTGAAACAACTTTCAGTATCGATACTTAGTATCTTAGATGCATCATCTTTACAGGATGTTGATTGGGAAAGTTGTTCCTTGATTGATGGTAGAAGGGAGTGTGGTGTTTCGGTACGGCGGTAGTAATGGATAATCTTCATTGTTTGTTGTTAATGTTGTTGTAGTATGTGGTTGATGTATTTTTTTACTAAGAGCAATGACAATGTGATATTATTTTGTTTTATTGCAATGCACCGACGTTTAAGACTTTGTAGGCGAAGCCTCGAGAGAAAAGTAGAAAGTGGATGCAATACGAGTACTTATTAAAAGGGTAGCTTAAGTAATTATTAGTGTAGAGATGGTGGATGATGAGGTGCACCGTCTATCACTCAAAAAAATTTGTGTGGTTTTGCGAGTGTGTGTGTGGTATCCTTAATCTATTGCTATCAATATCCCGCCAATACTTAAAATTAAGTGCGTCAATATCAATTGATGGTATACAATAAGGTCGTATGCCGCCAATCAATGAACAGTCACTTAAGTTGGTATATTCTTTGCTTGGTGGTGGAATTGTAGAAGTATCCTTCCCAAGCAATGGTATCTTTGATTATGAGAGTAGCACTTGAGCCAGTTCTGTCATATTAGTGGTGTTATTAGACTGAAATAACGTGACAGTAGTTCTGGTGTGCAATCTACTAACAAATTACTAACAAACTCGCCTAAAACACCATAATCCCTCTTGATAACGCTGGAGTAGATATTACAGATTGTGTGATATACAATGGACTGAAACAGAACACATCAATTAAATTGATAGAGTTGAAAGGGTTTCACTATCCCATTGTTGGTATGATAGGACAACAAATACTGAATGTATACCAAGAAAACAACACACATCTCTCTGGCATTAAACTTATACGTTGCGACATTATAAATGGTGGAGATTACTTGGTTGCCAAAACATTGAGCAGATGCACATACTTGAAAAAAGTTACACTGGGCATTATGCATATCTCAGATTCGCAGTTATTACCATTGATTGAAGCGATAAGAGATCATAGAATGCTAGAAGAGCTAGAATTATATGGAAATAGTATCACAAATGCAGGATGCCAAATACTCGCAACATTACTGGAAGATATCAATTCCAATTTACAATATCTCAATTTATACAACAACAACATTGATAGATAGTGCCGGTGCAAACGCCATTATCAATTCTTTGTCTGGGAACAAACAGTTACGAAAGTTGTTCCTACATGGCAATCATCCGATGTTTGATCACAATAGTCTAATTGATCAAAATGTACATGATGCTTTGTCTCAGCTATTATGTAATAAATCAAGTATCAATAGTACATTTTTATCTAATCATACACTTCAATACTTACCTGAGGTGGACCTACGATCTTTACTAAAACTGAATGCAGGCACAAACAAACACCATGTTGCAATCAAAAAGGTTCTAAAGTGCCATCGCAATATTGTTATGCCGCCACTGTTTGATTTGGCTAAAGAAGGAGAAAATAATCTAAAGGCACTAACGTTGGTTGTTAGTTGGTTTAGCAAAGCTGAAGAAGCTATTGCAGATGAAGATGAAGATGGTTCTGTTTGGCATGAATCTCTTTGCGAAGAGGAAGAGGATAGTACCGATGATGACAGTCAAGGAGACTACGATCTTGATGCAAGAAAGCTATCAGCAATCTATCAGTTTGTTCAGGCTATGCCATTATTGTTTGTACCTATTTCGCATACCAAAGAAGATGGCAAGAAGCGAAAGCGAGAGTAGCGGAAGATGAAGTGTAGAGATATGTCTCAGTGACAACATAACAAGTGTCACCCCCTCTTGGAGATGATCAAGGATGAGGATTTGGTATAGTATGAGTTGGTTCCATTGAAACTTCTTTCTTTAATTTTAAGGATATGACAATGTCTTTTATGCCTCCACAGCTTTCCATAGTTCATCAAGTGCAGTCCTTTGGAGGATGGTTGGAGGCCAAGATATTCTTCGTTGATGATCAACTAACTCAGGATTAAAGTCAACAGCTTCGTCTTCGTTCCTCCACTCTGTCGGAGGACCATCAATCTCAGTTTGCTCCTCGTCAAGATGTTGTCCATCCTCAGCCAGATCCTCAACGGTATCAGCTGCCATTTCTACACTTGTTTGGACAGATGGTGTTATTGCAAACGAGACTTGTTTCTTCATCTTAGTATCATAAGGTTTGGCTCCACTACTGATACTAGGTTCTGATACTTCCACAGTTGTTTCCGCAGTGTCAAATCTACTTAGCTGAGAAATGACTTGCCCAACAGTTTCTGTTTCAGATGTTTCAGTAGTGGATCTCCTACTATCTCCAAAACTCCTCAGCAGACTCAAACCTCCTTGCATTGATGAAAGGACCCTACTCTCAGCAAAAGGAGCAGTGAAACGTGTTCCAGTCTCAAAGTATCGTACTATTCGGGGATACATGTAAACGATTAAATTGAAGAACCCTTGCAAGGGATATGTCAGGACGAACAAAACTGCAATACTATCAGGTGGTGTCTTGCCTGCAAACTGCATGAGACGGAATACTGATGCAAAGAACATGCAACTGAGATTTTCATTGTTCTGTTAGTAATAGGTTGAGACTTCAAATGCATATGATAAACAATCAATACAAACTCGAACTTTCCAATACAAACAACCAACATAAAGACAGGCTTGATTCCTAACCTTTCTGCTTTTGTCTCTCTTCTTCTTGACACTCAAATCCAATACTGTTGCGTATGCAGAGATACTCCTAAGTCTCCTTGTCATATACTTATCGAGCTTCCTCTCGGTATTGAGTACAGTCCTGTAAATGATTAACATAGTAATGGCTAGAAAACATATAACTATCCACACAGGTACATAGAAGAATGCTAGCCGATATGCTTCATAATTAGAATTGTGTCTTTCTGGATGATTCGGCAGGCCGCTTCCAATCCAGCACCACAGACCAGACGCGTTGTATAGTTTCATTCCTAGAGCAGTAAATCCTGTTCCGAGACCTGTCAAGATGGGAAGTGCATGCAAGTACTTCTCAATTTTAACAACCCGAATCTCTTTCCATCCGCATACAATTACAAGGATATAATAAGTAGCCAAGGATACATTGTAAGTCATTGTGCATAACACTGCTGTTTGACCAAAGAACGCCTGTGCTGAACAAGTTTGGACAGTACCTGCTGCTAGGTATGCCTCTCCTCGAGGAATAGGCCAAGTTGATAAGACAGAATCCGAAAACGAACCGAAACAATCACTGATAGACATGGACATTAGAAGCCGGTGATACTGATGGAAAAGATGTGTATTTGAGTTAGAGGCATACAGCAAGCAGCGAGCAGTGATGAAAACATCAACTCACCACCAAGCCTCTTCGTATTTTATTCCTCAACACATGTTGAATTATAAATGCCGATGAACATAGAGATATGAAGCCTGTAAACTTAGGCGTTATTGCTAGTGTCTTATCTATAGTGCTGTACTCCTCTGTCGCCATTGCAATTCCAAGGGTAGAAAGAAGAAGTAGAAGTAGAGTAAGATGATGCATCATAATCATATGATAGGTATGCGAATATGTTAGTGTTTTGTGTTTGTGTTTATGTGCTAAGAGTAGTTGAAGTCGAAATAGTATCGATATAAAGAGGCGTAGTGTATTACAGTTGATGTGTTGATAGTGATTTGCCAGATAGTCGTCGTCCTTCTACAATGCATCAAGGAGCATCAACACATCGCCAGAATGAGCGTGGTGACTGGAGACTGGTGGTGAGCAATGTTTTCAATCAAGTCCCAATACGTCTAAGGAGGTACCCCTAGCTTCTTGCGAAGAAACTGGCTTTGAATTGAGATCGGGGGAGAAAAAGATATGGCAATCGATTTTGGGAGTGTGATCATGTATTTCTTGAAGCAGTGATTAGGACTAAGCCAGGAGTTTATGCGGGAGAGTTTGGTTCATGAGGGGAGTATGACGGAACGTGATAGCGAGACTGTCAGATTGTTGCATATACATTGCATTATCAGGGTTCGGGTTGCCTGGATAAGGTGGTCAATAAGATAGGCATGTTTTACAATCGCTCTTGTTTTTATCTTTATGAAACTACTGACCTTTAGCTCATTCCCCAAACAAAACCCTCCTTGAGCCTGTACTAATCTCCGCCCTTCCTACAACATAAACTACTTTTCATTTAGTAATCCTCATCCAACTCATCCTCAATCTCCTTTGCCTTCTCTTCATCCGTCTTATCATCACTACGTCCCCTCCTCCCCAATCCCCGACTTGCCTCCAACTGTTTCTTATAAGCATCAGGTGTGTACCTCATGGCTCTCAAAGCATCATTATGAGTAGTCAAACAGTATGCCACACGACGATGGAATGCCTCCGACGGCTCAACAGTGGCATAAACATCCACTAAATCATGTGACTGAACATACTTCATTTCATGATCAATCGTTGCATCAATAACACCATCACGTACAGCCTTGGCAACAACAAACTCGGCAGACGTTGCACTGGGTAGACCCAATCGATGAGCGACGTCTTCCAATGAGATGCGTGAATAACTTGTCTTGAGACGACGTAACCCAGCCTTAACAACAGAATGTGCCAACCGTGAGATTAACGTGTAGGTACCATCCAAACGCAATCGCTCGGCATGGGTACTAACGGTAGTATGAAAGACGGCCAAATCACCCCTACGAACTGCCTGTGCAATTTCTAAATATGGCTTGAGCTCAACAACCATACCCTCACCAAAAAATACAGACCTATCTGGAATTTCACCCATTAATAACTGCACAACGACCAATAACCGTTGTACGGCAATGCGAAATCCCAACCCTGTATTGGTAGGACTTTTCCGTAACGCTTGACTCAAGTTGGAATATGCCTGGGTATATTCCAATCGTAATGCCTGAACCCTACCAGAATAATATAAATAACGAATCAATTGATTATTACTTGCACTTTCAACAGGGAAGGTTGCATTGCTTAATAACTTTTGTGCCTGTTCAATTTGATCACCCTCCAATAAATCATGTAACATGATATTTAATACCGTGGCACTAACATCGGAATCTTTACGTAAAACTGCCATGGTATGACGACTTGCTAACTCTGAACGTTGATTGGCAATTAATTCCGACCGTACATTGGACGGTAAACTTTCCAATGTTAATGACCTATAACGTAATAATCTTGCCAATAATGGATATAATCCACCCACACCACTCCCACTAATATTAAATGTAACATCACCACAATCAGTTAAATGGGCATCTAATATTGATAAACTTTTAATACACCATTCATATGCCTCGGTATAGTTGTTAGAACGCCATTGAACACGAATAGCTAAAGTTAATAACCATGATTCTATTTCACGACATGATTTTGTTAGGTAGGATGGTGGTGTGTCAACCTTGATGGCATCTTCTTCTTCCTCGTCCATTGCATCATCATCCTTCTTTTTATCACTAGTAGCATTGTCCTTCTTATTAAACTCTGTCATAACAGCAGCACGTTCATCAGCTGTAGCTAAATTCATTAACAATTCACGTCCAGTGGCACAATTACTCGATGGATCGAGTGTACGCTCAGCACAGCATGCAATTTGTGCCAATGTGGCTTTACCTGCCGTACCTGATACGGATCCTAACCATTTTTTGAGTATCTTAGATTGATTTATTAATGGTGCGGGGGCCGCGGATACAACAGTTGTAGATTTAGATGGTGCATTATTTATATTATTAGTTTGACCACCAAATAAACGCTCAAGACGTCGTGCGGCTGATTCGACTGGTGGATATTTCGGTGGTGGAGGTGTTACTGGTTCTTCCTTCTTTGTTGTTACAGTTGTTGGAGGACCATCGTCCTTCTTCTCTGTATTAGACTTCGCCATTTTATCGATATTTGTGTTGAAAGTCAAAGATGTTAGCCGTAGGGTTTTCTAAAAATACACAATGAAAATTGCCAAAATACACAATAAAATACACCCTACGTAAACTATACGTACAAAAGGATACTG
>Ga0075437_12978_pt1 | contig 11119 bp, 4 predicted proteins | sample MintriMetagenome_FD_74266 | JGI IMG/M metagenome (GOLD analysis project Ga0075437, IMG submission 74266) | Marine eukaryotic communities from Monterey Bay, USA to study complex ecological interactions - Minidiscus trioculatus and... | ecosystem: Environmental > Aquatic > Marine > Unclassified...
GTATATGACAATGCCTTGCCATACGTGCTAAACTTTTTGAAGCGATGCGAAGATAAGTCGTTTCATAAAGTATTATCTAGTGTGGGTGGGGATTTAGCTACTCCAAGTAGATGGATAAAGGCTCTTGTCTTCTATGTAGAATCATTAGATGATCAATCTTGTTGGTTACAGATAGCTGAGAATATTGGTCCGTTAGTTAGCTGTATGTGCAATGATACGAAGCGTCTGTTCTTCAAAAGTAGCAAACACTGGCGGGAGGGGATTAATGTATTTGTCCAGCTCGTTTTACATTTGATTTGTAAGATTAATAAGAAGGAAAATGACAAGATCATCGAGGCTATTCTACAACATGATGGATTACTTATATCTATTGTACAGTGGGGATTTTGGGATGAACATCGTCCCGACATAACCAAGGAACTGGGTGCAGATGCTTGTGCACATGTTGTGACTTGTGGGAGGAATACTATCAGAATATTAGTTACCGACGCGGCATCAAACAGTAGTACCCCAAAAGACAAGAATCTTTTGGATTTACTAGGAACTACACCAATCTTATCCAAAGCTTACAATCCCAACTGTATGATATCGTATGCAGAAGGTTTGATTCAACAAATGAAGATTAATGGATGGTGCTATGATTCATTCAGCACTATCCGCCACCTTGTTGAGGCAGATTGTGTGGACAAAAGAGTTATTAAAGATTTGATTGATCTAGGTCTCAATTATACAAATGATTACATACAGGCTTTGAGATTGGCAGCAGTGACTTATCCAATGATACTCCAAGGCTCCGATATGACGAGATATCAAATAAGTGATACCCGTGTTGCCTTTGCCATCCGTCTTGGGCTAATCGAGATGTACCTGAGCTTCATCAAGTGTTTCGGAGGGCATATAGAATTCAGTCCATATTAAGGGTCAGCCCGAACGGTCTGTCCGTAGTTTTTTAAAGGTCCACAATGGTTCTATTGCTGCAACAATTAAACTGTTGTGTAGCTGCGAACCTCATTCAAAAATTCAAACAAGAAAATGACAGTTGCATGTTGCATGCACCATCTTATAGGGCATTATTTCATTGCAAAGTGTATCACTATAATATACCTAATACCATTCGATAGCACTCCGAAGTCCATTCCGATCATGTCTACTAACACAATTCCTTCTATAGCTAATGATGTTGCTCATCTTTTAGTATTCAAACCATCCAAATATACAATAAATGATGCAAAAAATGATGATAGTCTCACCCTAACAGATTTAGAAGATTATGATTCAGATGATGAGGATTATGATAATCGAAAGCCAAAGGTGCTTGTAGGAGACATTATTCTATTCTTCGCTGGGCAACATCACGGTAGAATGGAGAACTTGTCATACTCTCAAATTGTATCTATCAAAACAAATGATGATGGAGATGATTCTGATGGAGATGATTCTGATGCTGACATTCGACTTTCGACTAATGCAAACTTTCATATAAATCACAACAGAGTTTTAGTATATCGTTTTAATGATAATGGGGTGTTACAAGATGTTACCCATAATCGATTTATGTGGATGAAAAATCTACAATTGATAGATGGTACAATCAAAGCTGGTACATATTTTACTGATACAGATCGTTTCATAGCAAGAATGAATAGAAATCAGCGGAGATATAATGAAATGCTAGTTGCAACTGGCGAGATTCGTAGTGTCGAAGATGGAGTGGATGTTGGTCTCAATATCACCAATCGTAATCCGACAGCGGCAATAGATGATGAAGTATTATCTAATATGATGAATAAGATTATTGCTCAATTTAAGTTAAGGCAAAAGGAGCATACCGAACTAACCGATTATCTCCGTAACAGGAAAGAAAAGATGATGGCACTGGAAGAAGCAAGAGAGAAGGAGAAGAGACAACAATCGACTATGTCCAAAGATGTAAGTTATCGAAACTTAATTCAATATTAGATATGACACACTAACCTTTGTTATATTATTATATGTCCAGTATACCACCGATGACTCAGGTACCGAGCAGTCTTATACGAGCAGTGTTGACAATCGGAAACAGCCACCAGAGTCACTAATCGATATGTCCAAGGATAGTAGTGATGATGAAGATTCCCATGAGGTCGATGATAAGATTGACAAGATGAATGAGAAGATGCCTGCCTCGGTACAAGAACAATCTCTAACCTCATCAAGTTCAGGTGACGTAAGTGATATCAACGCTAAGGGTATCATGTATGCCAACTTATCCACTTCCGAAGTCCAAGATCTTATTGACAAAGAGGTCCTTGGATTCTCAAAACCATGGAAGGGAAAGATACCCTTTCATCTTCGTGTGGTGAACTATGGTATGGATGACACATCTATTCATAAACAACCACTTCAGTTGTTGGATATATGCGATTACCTTGATGGACAAGATTCTAAGTGTAAAAGACTTTACTTTTCTATTGAGAAGTATCCTCCTCCATCCAATGATATAGATATGAAAGCTACTGATGAATCCGGTAACACTAATTGTGCTGGCTTTAACAGTCTAATGTTTGATCTCAAACTTGCAGCAGAAAATGCAGGTAGCCCAATCGTTATGAACGGTGGGGGTACTGATAAAGATGATGGGAGGGAACAACGAAGAAGAGCCAGTTGTGCTCATTGCTACAGAAGAAAGAGGAAGTCGAGGGCTATGCCCATCACAGCTGCTAATCCACTTAAGAAAACTTCCCTTGTCAATGATCGACAGAACAACAGAGGGCCCAAAGGCATATTTCTTCCGAAGAGGGTTAAACAGACGAAGAAAAATGTTATATGTAAGTTACAGTTTACAATCAAGTGGGATGAATATGGGTTTTACGTTGAACTATTCAGGTCATCTGGATGCCCCTTGCATAATGATCACCCAAGACCATTAGATATTAGTGCAATCCCTTTCCCAACTAGGTTGCTAACTCAACAGCAGAGGGAAGATACTTGTCAAGTAGTAGCTGCTACCTCAAACAAGGCTACCGGTCGGAACTTTGCACTGAACAACTATGGCAGATTCATCAGCTCTATGAAGGTGGCATACATACAAGCCAAGTTGAATCATGAAGGTGGTGCAACATCCAAAGAAGATGACATTTGCAGGATGTTACAAGAGTTCAAGAAGTCTAATGATATCAAGTTTACTACTCTGTCGGATATCCCGGTAGAAGACCTAGAAGGTTATGATGGTGGTGGCAATGAAACTGTGACCGTTTCTACTACAAAGAATGATGACGGTACTATAACTAGTACTCCTGTCAGTGAGATGCTCGGGTTATCATCTCTCAATCTTGAAGAGACTGCTAAACGAGAGAGACGGGAGAGAATAATATCAAGGAGTGATGTAATGTTCATGTCTGTGGCATGGATAAAAAGGCGTAACTTCCGGTTATTCAAGCTTTGTCCAGAAGTAATTTGGTGTGATGTCACATCCCACTCCAACAACAAAGGATTCCACCTACTCACCTTCTCATGCCGTTTATCGGTTAATAAGCAAGTGGTATTTCTATGGATATGGATACCTAATCAACAAAGGAGTAGTTTCCGATGGGTATTTCAACATGTGTTGCCAATTCTCATCCCTCGTTTTCATAGATACAGAGTGAAGATGATTATGAAAGATGGTGATCCCCAGCAACGTAATGAGATATTGATTTCATTACGGAATGTATTTCCGAATGCAATAGAGGGAGGGTGTGGGTATCATATCGTCGAGGGATCATATACTGTTCATGGCAAATGTACCAATGTGTTAATGAAAAAGAATCGTCCAAGGTGGTTGTCTATTATAAGATCAATTAAGAAGCTTGTCTACAGCTTCATGAGGCCGGGATATGTCGAGAATGAAGAAGAGTACAAGATATCGAAGTACATTCTACTCCAATATGTGTGTTCACGTACCGTTTATAATGCTGCCGAGGGGAAGATATTTATGATTGTAAAGTTGTTGAAGTGGTTACGAGGATATGTTTTTGTGCATGAGCAACTGTATCTCCACTATCTCAGAAGACACATAAGACATATGAATGTATCTCATTCATCTCAACATGAAGTGAGTATTATCAATAAATCTTATTCTCATTTTGATGTATATACCCTCACTATCATCCTTGCTCTTACTTATCAATCCTTACAGGGTACAAACTTTGGCGAGAAGTCACATTCTGCCCCTATGCAGCCAACAATGAATGTCGACACTGCTGCAAAGACTCTCAATTTACAGACTAATGTGAAAGTATCAGAAATCGAAGCTATTATTAGTGACGACTACCTCAAGGCTGACAAGAGTGGATGGTCGAATTGGCCTACTGCACCTTACCTCACAAGTTTCGCTGAGGGTTTAGTCTCAGCTGTCTATTCAAGAGTTCATCTTTATCGAGCAATTCGAACTGGCAAGAGAAGTTTTCAAGTGATATACAAGGGTAGTGAGGCTGATATGTCAGTAGAAGATCCCTCACCAGCTGCAATGAAAGCATATGATGAGTTTGTTAGAGATTTCCCAATGAATGAGAATGACGATGAAGAGGAATTTAGAGGTGTTCCCGTTCCTCTATTTGATAGAGTGAGGGATGTCGAGGTTGACGAAGATGGCATAATGAAATGTAGCTGCCGCAAGTTCGAATGTACTGGGATATTCTGTGAGCAGCAAGCTTGTGTTGCCAAGGCTGTTCATGAAGAGGCCGGGCAAGAATTTGCTGGATTTACACATCGTGATGTCTCTGTGAGATATTTGACTAGCTACATGTACATGGCATACAAAGAGGACACTCCTCAGGATTTGCAGCAAATGTACCATCGTTTAGCCTCCAAAGATGTAGAAGGTCCTAAGCTGGCAATCGATATACCAGAGTCAATGGAGATTGTGTCCCCAAGACCTCACTTACCAGCATTGGACAGATTGAAGAACTACCGAAAAGAAGATATCAACCTTGAGTTAATCGATGGTATGTTGTCCTCCACATTTACACCAGATAGCACGGAAGAGGAAGAGGAAGGAGAATTCAACATGTTTGAAGCCATGTCTGAGGCATTGCAAGATATGAATACTCCTAGAGCCGAAGAGCTGTTCAATTTATCTGCCTCTGATGCCGACATACCAGCGGCAGCGGCTGCCAAAGGAGCCAAGACGAGAGATACCCTTAAGCAACTTATTGAGTCAAGTTGTGAGATGGCAGATGAGATCGGCCCTGATGGAACCAAAGAGTTGGAGAGTATGCTGTCGAGATTCGGTTCATGGTGTAATGAAAGAAGAGCATCCGAAGAGGTAACCACTACTACTGATAGCAGAGAGAGTGATGATAATCGGAAGAGGAGGCATATTCCAATGACGACTGGAAAGTATACAGGTACCGCAAAAAGAATACGCAACACATATAACATGCCTCGTTAGACTAGAGAGTTAAGTCTACTAAGCTAATCATTATTGGTAATAGAGAATGCACACTCTTTGCTGCCTATGCCCATCTTAAACTTTGCCCAACCAACTCTATTGATCATACCAAATAGAGGATGGTTAACGGAACTATCACCAACTGCACTAACTTCTTTAGGATGGGAGACACATAGATTAGATAGAGTACTATCATCACATTTAGATGTTGATAGCTTCATCAAATCATCTCCCTTCCAAGATGTCTTCTCTCTGTGGGAATGTTCATCATATACGAAATGAATACCATTGATATGATGATCTTGTAAGGCCGAGATGCAATGGTTGCTTGCAGATGCAATGTATCCAAGATCTCGTTTACCTTCTTCGGTCTTGGCTTTCTTCTTACTAACTGGTGCCGGATGCTGGAAAAGGACATGTATAGGTAGCTTGGTGCAGTTCCTAAGAGCTTCGAGAAGCTCATACAGACCATCTTTATAGTTGTGATGATGGTGGATGAGGTTCCTCTTGCCACCATTCTTCTCTTTCTTCCATAGATGTTCATCGGCAACTCTACTTGCATAGAGAGAGGACCATTCCTTGTCTAGGCACACACATATAATGCCAAGATGACCACTGGCTTCAGTTTCGGCTTTACCGGAGCATACCGAAACAACCACAGTGTGATATGCACCTGTATTTACAAAACTGGATGTGATAGATACAAGTTTATCTTGAAGAGTAATAGATAAATGTGTTAGAATATGTACAGATAGTGTTCAAACACAAGTACATCATGATGCAACTCACCTAAGTTGCAATATCCCTTGTCTTTAAGATAAACAAATTTTCTCTCAATTTGGATGAAAGACCCACCACTACACTTCACATTGGACAGTCTTCGATCAAGAGAATGATTGTAAACATACTCGGCATCAGAAGAACAGCTAGTAGGGCAAGTGTTGTCTGTGTAAATACTTCCGGCAGACGAATGGTAGCAGGGCAACTCCTGGAAGGTCTCGATAATATCCTGGAACTTGGAAGGCTTAACCCTAGCATATGTACTAGAGTATATGAAGCTATCATCTACAGAGTAGAAGTTGACAGGTGACCAATAAGGTTGCTCACGTTTTTGTTCAGGTTTAGCATTATGGACGAAGTTATGTAATCGAACCTTCTTGATCTGGACAGCATCCGCCACCACCACACCCACAAAAGATAAGAACCATGGATAATTCCGAGGACCCCACATGGGGGGCAGACCGTCCTTATGGAACCTTGATATAGACCATGCCGCAGCTTGAGCAGGAGAAGAGAACAGAGGAGGTCTCTCCGGAAACAGTTTACCACCCCACAAACCATAATAAAGCTCCTTCGAATTCGAATTACTGGAGGTTAGGGCTGACGGCAAGGCTGGGATTGGCTTGGAATAGGATGGAGAGCTTCGTTTTGGTGGTTCCCATCTCTTCTTCAAATGGGGATGAATACTCCACTTGATTTTAGGAGATGTAGCAGAATGTGCTTTGTTGGTGATACTTGTGCTAACCTTCATTTCGGATATTAACTCTCAGCAACAACAGAATAAATAGACAGGTCTTTGTATACATATTCGAGTTGCGAATGGTAGGATATGGAAAGAAGTCGTTTTAGAATTCAATTCATATTAAGTAGATAGTAGTTGATTGTAGGTGAACAACAAGAGAACAAAATCGTTTTAGAAGATGTTTCGTGTTGTGTAATAATGTATAGGAGGGTGGTGGTGGAGGACGTCGAGGAGGATACGACGGTTATTATGATACACGACGATAACAACAGTATCATACATAGATATTGTGGTGGAGTTGTGTAGTGGATATGTTTGGTTGATGTTGTTATATGTGATATAAAAAATGGTGGGAAGGTACATGTAAAAATAAATAGAAGTGAGAGATATCAATACATTATTCATTGCAAATAATATAGTACATACCACACGATATACGGATTGACGGATATCGCGTATCGTACCTCCGGAATATAGAGTTGACAATAACCACTTACCTCACAAATATTGCAATCAATGGAGTTAATAATAATAACCTGTCGGCGGCGGCGGCAACAGAGCGTAAACGACGACGGAATGATATCAATAATGCCGTAGACGATGGATATATTGTGGAATATTGATGATAGCGCGAGGGAGGTGATATATTATTATTGAAGTTGCAATTGCAATGATGGAGGATAATAAAAAATTGATGAACTTTAGCGGCGGCTGACTTAGCGGCGGCGCGTGAGCAACGATTATAGCGAACGATATCAGTAATGCCGTAGACGATAGATATATTGTAGAGGAAGCGCGATGACTGGAAACGAGAGTATTATGGACTTATTGACAGAGTTGATGGTTGTTTTGGGTGCACCTTCTTTTGATGTATGAGAGTTGTTGTTGTTTTGGATGCGCGCCCATTTTTATCGTTGCTATTTCGTTAGCAATTTCGTTGCAAACATGTTTGAATTAGTACTACAATACTACGAGAGATTTCTACGTGTGGTACATTTATACGTAATATTCTACACGATATATTAATCAGCAAAGGCATCAATTGCGAGAAAGAAGTTTATGAGAGAACATACGTCCCTGGGCAAGGACAAAAGCCCTGGGATTTTATGTTTTCGACGGACAGACCGTTCGGGCTGACCCTTAATATGGACTAGATTTTTACGCTAGATATTTCACATCTTTTCACATTCAGCAAAAGGAGGAGGGCAACTATTAGGCGGGCGGATTAAGAGGAAGCATACCAGTGTAGTACTAAATAATGGACAATAACGATCTTGATTCATCGGGTCACTCGGTACGGTCTCGATCAAGCCGTCGGGGATCAGCTAGTTCTGCCTTAAATCAAGGATTAAATTATGATAATGTAGGAGGTGATGATACACTCAATATTAATGATACATCAGCCACATCACCCGTACCACCACAAGTAGGATCTACTACTGCACGATCACGTTCTCCTGTACCACCGGGAGCGACACGATCATCAGGCCGGAAGAAAAAGAAGAGTAAGAAATTTACACATACCAAAGCCAAGCGATCGAAAAATAATATTGATAGTGGTACTGATGATAATGATGAAGATTTAAATTATACTGCAGAAGAAGAAAAGGATAAGATTAAACCCCTAGTATTATTAGGCGATAAACCCCGTGGATTATATGAATGTGATTATTGTGGATCGGACTTAACACGTACACCTCGAATTAGATGTGCTATTTGTCCTGACTTTGATTTATGTTTAGAATGCTTTGCAACCGAGGATCATGCACACATGGCAAAGTATAAAAGGGATGAGGAGGCACAGCGACGTAAACATGCTGAACAAGTGGCTGTTGAATTAGGAGAAGAAGTTGAAGCGCCCCCAGTGAAAAAGAAGGCAGGTAGACCAAAGGCAGGCACACGTAATAAGAAGAAAGATGATCATGAAGAATTGGGTAGTTATGTTGGTGGTATTTGGGTACCATACTTTCGTCATGATCCATCCCATGGATATATCGTTGCTGATAGTACACGGTATAGTTTGTTCCCATCGTTTAGGGGTGTTAAGAGTGTTGAAAGTATTGAACTTATGGATGATGATAATAATAATATTAATGATGAGGGTGATGGGGTTAATAAGAAGAAAGATGATAGTGGGGATGATATCGGTGAGAGTGGGGATGTCAAGGAGGCTGAAAAGAGTGAAGTTGCTGATGGTGTTAATTTAAAACCCAAGGAGGACGGTACCACTGAGTTATCTGAAGATAGGAAACCCAAGCCTGAGGAAGGTGCAGAACAGAAGAATGATTCACCGAATATCACTACCCCCATGGATATTGAGGATGGGAAGGGTACAGCTGAGGATGATGGCATTGATAAACAACCTCCAGAAGATTTAGTCCCAAAGAGTGGTGATGCGATGGATGTAGATGAAGTAGCTACCAAAGAAGATGACACGGGAAAAGAAGTTACATCCGAAGGTGCACCTGCATCTGAGGCTGAAACGCCCAAGAAAGTTGTCATGGACCCCTTGGAATTTCTTGCCAGTGTAGCAGAGTCGAGTGCTAAAAAAGAAGCCAAGGCTAATCAAGAAGGAGAAATGAATACAGACAAAGAGGTCAAAGCTGATAATGATATCAACATGGAGATGAATGAAGCCGCTGAATCAAAAGTTGATGAGCAGAAAGAAGAGACGACCGAGCCTAAAACAGAAGGAGAGATTAAAGCCGATGCCACAGAAGAGATCAAAACTAATACAGAAGACACAATCAAGACCGACACCGTGAAAGAGATCAAAGTTGATACTGATGTTACAATGGGGGTGCCTGAAGGTGATTCGAAGTCTGAAGTTGAACCGAAATTGGAAGAGCAGAACGATAGACAAGGTGATCAAGGAGGGCAGCCCAATACGGACAATGCTATCATAAAGGAAGACGAAACAATAGCGGATGAGAAGAAAGAAGATGAAAATGAATCGTCAAATAAGGATACCACCTCTGCAGCTCCTGAAAAGGATGCCAGTGGTAGCAGTGTCAATAGCTCAACTACTAACACTGAGCCACCAAGATTTCGTGTCACTGATGATCCTAAGAATATATGGACAGTTGAGGAAGATTTGCGTCTCCTTGATGGTATTCTAACCTGTGGTCTGGGTAATTGGCCAGAAATTGCCGAGCATATTAACAACGGCGCCAGTGGAGATGGGGTAGGAACGTCAGAAGGGGGTGGCGGTAGTAGTGGCAAGTCGGATAAACAATGCATGGAACGCTACCTGGATGATTTCATGGGGAGGTATGGAAATATTTTGCCTCCATACACATTGGTTCCTGATGGAGAATATGAAGTAGTGAAGAAGGAAGAAGAATCCAAGCCTGATGCCAGTGATCCACTAGCAATTGATAGTTCGGATGGGGAATACGCTGAGGGGGCTGGTATAGCTGCACGTAAGCGTCCACGGAGGAGTCTCTCTTCCAATGTAATCGAAGAGGATGCATCAGCTCCAGGTTTCAAGCGGACTAAATTTCGAGTTGTTCCAACAGAGGAGCTTGATGAATGTAAGAACCTTTGGCCTCATCCGTTTGTACCAACCAGTACAGGTGCCAAGTTTGGCGAAGAGGTCGCTAGGGATTTATGGTACCGCTCCGAGCAACATTTCATCCGCCAACATCATGCTACATCCTCCAAAGCTGAAGCTGCTGCTTTCCGTAAACAGTTCATTGAACGTCGTGCACAAAAGGTTCCAGGATATGAAGCCAAGGTATTACCACCTCGCATGGAGGACTGTAAACAACTGCCTGGGAAGGAACTTGCTGGGTATATGCCTCGCCGAGGAGACTTGGACATGGAATGGGATAATGAAGCTGAAAAGACGATCTCTGAAATGGAATTCACAAGCGAGGATACAAAGGCCGATCGAGAGCTCAAGTTGGATGTTATTCGTATCTTTAACGCCAAGTTGGATGAGCGAGAGAAGAGGAAGAAGTTTATCATTAGTCAAGGTTTATTGAACTACCGTGAGAATCAAGAGAAGATGTGGCGTATGGAACCTGATGAACGGCACCTCGTTCAGCGTATGAGGTTATTTGCTCGATATCATACCAAGGAAGAACATGAAGCGTTTGTAAATAAGATAATTGAGGCAAAGCGGTTGAGGAAGGAGATTGCCAAGATGCAAATGTACCGACGAATAGGCATCACATCACTAGCTG
>Ga0075437_14042_pt1 | contig 11104 bp, 8 predicted proteins | sample MintriMetagenome_FD_74266 | JGI IMG/M metagenome (GOLD analysis project Ga0075437, IMG submission 74266) | Marine eukaryotic communities from Monterey Bay, USA to study complex ecological interactions - Minidiscus trioculatus and... | ecosystem: Environmental > Aquatic > Marine > Unclassified...
TAGCCATATCTCTCACGATACTAACTCCCAAAGGACTATATATGACTATGTTTTCGGATATATAGTCGAGGTTTGGGCCAGTTGGTTATTCATAGTATTAGATTATTCGGAAGGATACATGATCAACAATCTATTGCAACAAATTATAATAACTCGGATTAGATCGGAGTAATAAATAGCATGCCGCGGATAAATGTTAGTTTTCATGGGCAGTCATATACGATGATTTCGCCAAAACCAAGGCCTCCTAATAGACGACCATTATTCATACCGATATTAATTCTACCAATGGTCATGTTTAGTTCTTATTTTCTTATCCGACCTCCTTCATTTGCACAACTTGATAAGAATACCAGTAGTGTTGATGTTGATACTGAAGATGAGAGTAGAGGGAAGGTGGACATGCCAAGACAACCAAAGTTAAAAGGATCTACAGAAAAGGCAGATAGATTACCATTATGGAGAGAAAAGGCTATATCCAAGCTACCATTTACAAACAAAAACAATATAACTAACATCGATCATCATAATTCTACTAATGCAATCATTGATGTAATTTTAGTAGGATCAATTAGTAGAGCTGATTATATGAAAGCTCAACAATGGACAACTAGAAAACATTCTGTAAGAAATGTGTTCAAAGCTACTGAGAAGAATACGTATAGGTCATTGGATAGCGGTAGTTGTCAAGCATTAGTGAGTTCATGTGCATCTTCCATTAGAAGACAACATTTACTGTATAGCAATTCTTCATTAACACCGAATACTACATCTACCAATAGTAAAGTGGACGATGCAGAAATATGTGTGCAAAGAAGATTTGGATTGGCTATGGGTGCTTCAATTCGAAGATATAGAAAAATCAAACATGCACTCACCCTTGTGAGTAGCAGTATTAGACAACCAACAAATGGAGCATTGCCAGATTATCTTATCATAACGTTTGATAATGCATATTACAATACAAACATGTTGAAAGAGTGTATGACAACTAATGCACGAATCGGCGATTCGCCATTAGTTTATGCTCCATTAGTATCGTATACTGATGTAAGTTTGAACACTCAAATGATACATCAATATATAAAACATCATAATCATTCTGTGACGGCAACATTTGATGTGTTTCCTTATCCAACAAATCGTTCTGGGGTCATCTTCAATAGTAAAGCTTTGCAACTGTGGATGAAAGAAGTTAGATGTTGTGTGGCAAAGAATAACAACAACTCATCATTTGAACCGTCGCCAATGACATATGATCGTCGTGCACAGGCAGTTGAATATCAATTATGCAAAATAGTGAAACAAAGAGTACCAACAAAGAATACAAACACATTTGAGTCTGCATTGATCAAAACTCTTCAGTTGTCGTTGGCCATTCAAACCAAAAGAAATCAAACCTCCACTAATCAAAAGGAGTTTGTGTATTCTAAAATACTGGAAGCCAAGAGTATTAGTGATTTATTCACAATATATGCCTCCCATAAGCAGTTACTGTGCAAAGTCATGAGTATAAATCGTATACCATCTGAAGAAGAAATGCTTGGCTACTTGGTACATAGATTCAAGTTATCAAATGATGGACTATCTTTGAGTTTATCTGAAGCTCATAACAAGTCAACATGTGAAGTGGCTTCAACTGATGGTGATTGTGATGTAAACAGAACGTTTGCTTGCACAAATCTTTCTTTACAGAAATTAAACAATATCATATGAGTACATTAAAATAAGTTATCAACTCATCTAGAAGCTTTGTTCCAAGTTCTCACTCCTAATACCATCATTAGGCATGAGAAACCCCACCGTAGATATTCTTCAGGGCATGAAAGGCCTACTCTCCCCCCAAAGTATGCACCAAGAAATGAACCCATTGCTAAGAATGGCGCGACTCTCCAATTGACATTGCCCTTCTTTGCATGAGTGTATACCCCACTGGCAGCTGGCAGTACCATTGCACATAAAGAGGTGCCCAACGCTGAATGATAAGGCATATCTGTGCTTAGCACAAGAGCTGGAACAACTATGGCGCCTCCCCCGACGCCAAACATCCCTGCAAGAAAGCCACTAAACATTCCGATTACTGATGCAGGTAGTAATCTTTCTAGTTGAGATGCTTGTTGCTTTGGTTTCTCCGAGTTTGTAGTATTCTCAGCAAACATTTCTTCAAGATATGACTTTCCGGGTACCAGCGGAGCTACAAAACACATAAATGCTCCTAATGCCTTTTGTAAAGCTTTCTCTGAAAGATGTGCCGATGCTAATACTCCATACCGTGCCGTAACCATTGCAGTTGCAGCCAATGCGATTGCTGTATCAACTTCTACCATACCTCCTGAAGACTTATTGTGTTGTTGTGTATTGTCGTTTGCTTTTGTAACATCGACTTCTATTACATCATCAGAAGTACTTTCATCTTCATTTCTCTTTATACCATATCCCAAGGCTCCAGCTAGTCCGGTTGTTCCTACTGCAAACAAACTAGTACCATGTGCCTGATGTTGTTTTAGTCCCAAGCCACCTTTCCAAAATGAGTTTAGTACCCCTTTAGATGATGCTTGGCGAGCAGCTGTCATTAAGGGTATCATCACAAATCCTCCACCCATCCCTGCCAAGCTCCCTAATATACCTGCAAAGCTGCCAATTGAGAATGACTTTATTTGATCCATTAAAGATGATTTTTCTTTTACTGCAATGGTTGTTGTTGTGGTTGTACTTTTTGTTGATGTACATGTGTTACTTTTCTTGGCTTTAATAGAATTGTTATTATGAAGCATCTTAGATCTCTTTTGATGTATAAGATGTCGTTTCCACGCTGGTGTCATCCCATACCATTGTATCCTCTGAATAGTATTAACTGTTTGTGCATTATTCCTATTGGTTGATTTACTTCGTATCTGATTGTATTGTACTAATCTCCTGTTGTATAGAGTAGTATGATGTAAGCGTAATGGGAACATGATAATATCCTCACAGATGTGATTGAGTTGTTATATTGTAATGAACCAATCAACAGGTCATAAAAAGCAGATTACAGTGACTATATATATATATATGGTTACTGATCAAACGCTTTATTTGCAAAGGAGCATACCAAGACGCAACCATAATAATATTGCTTGCAACTTGCAACTATGAATATCGTATTGCATTTTGTTCACAATTCACATATCACATATGTACGAGTAATTGGGAGTCTTTGATAACTAAATGGGAAATTAGTATGAGTTTGCAGGGGCCAGCCAGCGGGGAGACGGATGAGATTAATGTTAGGTAGGAGTTGTTAGATATTATAGAGAGGTATCAGATAGATGAAAGAAGCCTGCAACTGCCGCGTAACAATGAGAGTATAAGGATAACGATATAAAGAGATCAATAATTTGCACCATCGAGAGATAATATAGGTATAGTAATTGCATACTTACATGACAATGTCAACTAATAATGATGGCCAGCGTACGACAAATATACGCCAAGCCATTGATACAACAAAACTTGCATCTTGGATGGTAAATCAACAATCATTAACTAATCTCTTCCTCAATGCCACTAATGATAGTAAAATTGATACACCACTTACAAAGCAACTACAAGAGCGTTTATCAATACGACAATTTGGTTTTGGGCAATCAAATCCGACATATCTATTAACAATCAGAAAAGAAGGTGATAAAGAAACTGTACAACTTGTATTACGTCGAAAACCAAGTAAGGTAGCTCATCCTACATCACATGCATTACATCGAGAATATCGAGTTTTAGAGAGTTTAACAAGGTATAATACTCAAAAGCAAAAACAATCCCCACAACAACATGATTCATTTGATAGATCGGTACCCGTACCGTATCCATATGCATACTGCAAAGATGAATCAATACTGGGTGCTGAGTTTTATATTATGGAATACATTAAAGGTCGAATATTCGTTGACCCAAGAATGCCAGGAAGTAGTAAAGAGGAGAGGAAAGAAGCATATGAAGATGCTATTCGTGTCCTTTCTAATATACATAATGTCCCATGGTGGTCGATAGGATTAGCAAAACATGGTGGAAGACGTAGTATGTCTACTGATAAAAAGCGACTTACAACAGTGAATGATAATCCAACATATGTGGAAAGACAACTACAACGTTTACTTCAAGTAACATCAAGACAGTCAAAGTTAATGGCAGAAAGTAGTAGTAAAAGTAGTGACAACAGTTACGATGAGATGAAAAAGGTAGAAGACTCAATAAAAGAAATGGCCAACAAACTATACAATCATTCTTCAAGTTGTCCTAACCCATTCGGTCTACTACATGGTGATTATAAGATTGATAATCTCATCTTTCATCCGATGAAACCAAAGGTACTTGCTGTGATAGATTGGGAACTCTCCACGATGGGCGATGGCAATTGTGACATTGCAAATTTATCAATGATGTACTTCATGCCAAGTATAGAAAAAGGATGGGGTGTAGCTGGCTTGGGTAGTGACATGGACTTGGAGAATACAGGTATACCAACACGAGATGAAATTATTTCAACATATTGCAAGTATAGTCAATGGCATTATGAAACAATGAAACAAAAGGTATCTCCGTCACTAGCAATAAAGCCAGCAAACTATGAAGAAACCAAAGCTTGGTCTGGCTACTATCTATCATTTCTTTTCTTTAAGAATTGTGTGATTGTACATGGGGTTGCTCAGCGTGCAAAGAGTGGAGTGGCATCATCAGCAATGGCCAATAAAGTTGCAAAACTACTTCCGGAGATGGTTAGATTGACGTTCCATATATGGAAAACATATCCACCGCCTGATATTAGAACAGCTAGAGCAAGTAAATTGTAATCTATTATTCTAATATACAATACATATGATTATTAAAAGGCTAATATTAAGAGTACACTGAAATGACATTCCATAGTCCAGAGGTCTTTACCATTTCAATCAACTTTTCTATTGGCTGCTCAAATGTACATGATAGCTCATCATCACAACGAGTTCCATCCATTGCCTGCGCTATTCTATCTATCAATGCCTTTTGCTTCCTCTTATGAATCTCCTTCTGAGATATCTTGTTTAACAATATCCCTTCTGTACTAGTAAGGTGTGGAGAGCCGGCGATAGCAGCCTGGAGTAATGGTGAAGCAGGAAAAGATGGTGAATTCGAGTATGATGATGCCCTACTCAATTCATCGTATGTCATCTTAGCAGCAGCAGAAGCGGCTTCTTCGACTATTGATGATTGGTACTCTTTAAAATCAAAACCAGTGGCATCAAATGCATGTTCTTCGTCACCACCACCATCAGAATCATTCGAATCCTGTCTAACAGCCTCATTGCTAGTTTGAACTTCCAACGCTAGAGGATACTGATGCACTCGCTTAATGATATTTCTCATCACGCCGAAAGTGACGAGTCTTCGGTGATCTAAGGAATGAAATACCAAGTTCCAATCAATTTTTGTTTCCTTGTCAGCTTGACTTGTATCAGAACTTTCTCCTACTGTGATTGATGTTGCAGATGTTTCGCGCAAAGGTGTGAGAGTAGAATCGACAAAGCTTTGAGCAACAGCACGTTCAATACTTGAGGATCGAGATCGCATATATGTTTTATTAACTGGTGATTCTTCGGCATCTTTCTTGCCTTTCATCTTTTCCAGCAACATATCACCAAAAGACTTGTCTCTATTACAAGAAGAGTATAGGTCAGCGAGGGCACGTTTCATCATGTTCATTTCCTTCATGTGAGAGGAATCTTCAACAATAACTTGGTTGTGATCTTTTTTGTTTACATCATCTGTGCCTGGTGATGTATCTTCCAACTCTTCTTCCTTTATTGTTATATGTCCAGTCCTTGAGGGAAACGATCTTGGAGCTGACCCATACATTGATTCTGTAATACTTGTCCTTCGTTTTGATGTACTTTCATCCCCTGGTACTGACAAGTCCAGACTATGAAGTGAGCTCATGTGGGTATTCAGTCTCCTTGATATGCTGTGTGATGATGGCGATCCTGAGAGTTTGGGTGAATTCCTTCCACTACCATTGCTTGCGGCGGCATCACGAAAGATGCGGACATACTTTGCCTTTGCACAATACCAGAATGCGGCATCTAATAACGTCTCTGCTTCTTCGTCCTTCCTGTCGTTCGTCTTCTTCCCACTACTTCCATTAAAAAGTCTCGTATTCTGACATTCATAGATATTACCATATCTGAATATATCCACATGGGCCAGTACTCCATGATGCCGAAGCACGCGGAGACATGCTCGTACCATGTGCATATCAACTTCTGTAGAATTAGAAATCTGTTTAACATACTTACAACCGTCAATCTGAGGCACAATCCAGTTTATAGCTAGATCCCAATCATACAATTGTAACTGCCACTCTGGTCTAAGAAGTATTGGCACAGAATAATCAGGCACGGGAGGTGGTGGCGGTGGTGGAGGACGAAACAGATGCAGATTCAACAAGTTTGCATCGTCCAATAATAGATTGCAGTGCCTTTGTTTCGAATTGAGTGATACTAATATATCCTCCAACACAACTTGTACTTGTGGCCTCGTACGATAATGAGAAAGAAACTCACTCTCGACTTCCATAGATCGAAATGTAGCTGATAGATTTGACAATACTGGCCAAAAGGGCCTTGGATCGACATTCCTTCGTAAAACAAATCCAACAGCAAAGAGGAGACTATTTCTTTCATAGCGTTGTGTATCACATATAACCATCGGCCGACTTAAGATGTGCAGTCCATGTGTTGATACTGTTATTGTTTGATTAGCAAGTTCATTCCCCGTTATTATATACTCGGATGTCGCTGCAAAGATTGAGTTTTGTAAAAACTCAGTATCTATTGTTGAATTGTCCCCTTCTACTTTTGATGATGATGCAAATGATGGGCTTCGATTGTGTGTTGATGATGATGGTTGGGCAGTTGTATCTATAGATGTACCAGATTGCTTCCTTCGATGTTTTCCAGAGCTTGGGAGTGTAGTTTGTGATGATGCATCGAAACTCTCTCTGTCTATTCTACTCTTTCGATTAGTATTGGGTGACCAGTTCCAATAATCCTCATAATCTTGTTGTTGTAAAGTGTTACTTTTGCTTTGATTGTCATGCACTTCTGCAACAGATACTTCTTCTTCTTCTTGACCTCTCTTCTCGTTATCCTCATCTTTTAACTCTTCTTCGTCTTCATTGGGTATCACAGATTGAAAAGTTTCATCCAATGCCTGATGTACATCTTCAGAACTAACATCTACATCAAATTGCATAAACTTATTTGGTGATTGAAAACAAACCTTTGGACCAACTACTATATCAAATTCAGCATAAAAGACACATAGTAAAGGACATTTGGATGGAGGTAGAGGATAAGGTAATGTTCTTCTGTGGTTTGGATTTTGAGGATCTGGTTGGATTGTTGCATTATCACTTTTCTTGTTAATTGTATCTTTATCATAACGTGGTCGATTTGGAGACTGTTTAGATGTTATTGAATGTTCATTGTTATCATTACTGATTAATGCAGGTTTGCTTGTATTGCCATCTTGTGTCGAACTAGGAGCATTGACCGATCGAGTACTAGAGTTCGATGTAGACCTTATTAAACTAGTAGGCGGAACTACCTTTATGTTTGTATTTGATCCTCGACGGATTGACTTTCGCTTTGGATTGTGTGGAAGTGGTGAATTTGAATTTGGGTTTGTGTTTGATTTGATGGATTTTACAGATCTTGCTGTACTGCTTACACTAATGGTAGGTGATGGCGGACGAGCAGATGCTTCATCAGAAACTACTGAATCCTTCCTTGATGTTGATGAAGATGTAGCTGGAGGTGGCGGTATATCAGTCATCTTATCATTTATCTACCACTTGTTGTAACCACCACTAATTGATAGAATGTTCAAAATGATTTAAAGAGTACAATTGACGGTATACCAATGTCTGTTTAGATTCAAACTCTCAATAACATTTATCAGTATCGCAAGAGCAATTTTTCAATTGTGTGTTTTGTGTCGATATGTATATCATGTATCAAAAAAGAGTCGACACTTGTTGTAACCAAAGAACGTTAAAAGGTGATTTAGAGAGTGTATTGGCGGTATACCATTGTCTTTTGGATATAGTTTGCATTTAAACTGCAAATATTATATGCAACAAATCTCACAATTCACAGGATTAAGGAAGGTATCCTTTTTATGAGAGTTACTGGGCTAGAGTGGATTGAGAGGTGACGGTGATAATTGACGATAGATTGAATGCTGATGATGATAGCAGCAGTGTCAAAAGATTATGAATAAGCTATTGCAACTACTTCCACTTCTCATATTGATATGTGTGAGACTTGTACAACATCAGCTATCGTCAAATAACCTATCACCAATCTCGTTCAACCTTCCTCATTTACCTGAATTTACACCAGATAATAGACTTGTCAATGTACCAATAGAAAGAATAGGAGAAGATGATCTGGTCTATCCGGAGTCATTTGTATTATCACCAGACGAAAAGTATGCATTTATCAGTTTGGGTGATGGTCGAATAATGAGGATTGATGGGCCTAAAGAGGAAAATATTAAATGGTTATCTCTTGGTCGTACTGGTAATGTTGGAGAGGATATGAGTAAACAATGTGGTAAGGGTGGTCCTGCTGATTTAAACAATATGGAAGAGTTTTGTGGAAGGCCACTTGGTATGTATTACAATGAAGATGATGATACACTATTAGTGGCTGATGCATACAAAGGATTTATCAAGGTGTCAAACTTATATTCAAATCAAGAACAACAAGCAAAGATGCACACGCTTGCAACCCGTGCAATATCAGATTCAGAAGACTATACTTTCAAATTATTGAATGCAGTTGTAAAAGTTCCTAGTGGTGATATCTACTTGACCGAGACGTCACAACAATTCAAGCGAAGGAGGATATTCTATGCTGCCATGGACGGTCGTGCTACCGGAAGACTGTTACGATACAAACACGATACTGGTGTGGTAGAAGTAGTTGCCAAGAATATTTTTATGCCAAATGGGATGACTCTTTCTCATGATGAGAAACACTTGTTCATTGTATCGGGTGTACAGATTCTAACCTTTGACATTGAGTCGCAACAGTTCGAAACGCCATTTGTAACAGTAATGCCAGGAACTGGAGACAATTGACCTTTTTTCCCTCGAACACGTGGAATAAAAATGACATGGCTCCACTTTTGGGTATCCTATTTTATAGTGTGTTTGTTAGTGAAAATGATATAGTGTATCCTCGATTTATTGCAATAATATAGTTTATATATAGTAAAGTATTGTTCATTATTTGTTCTAATACATATTTATAGTTCAAATACAGGCTGGGATGGGTATAGATAATGTATCTGTACCAACAGCAGCACTGTCTATATTACCATGCATTTTCAGCCTTGTTCACTATGGGTATTTTGAGTTATCAAATACTAGTTCCTATGTTAAATTTGGTCCTAAGCCGGCGTCACCAATCGATTCAGCTTGCAATTCTGGTCTAGAATGAGCCTTTCTAACTTTGTTGACATCAATTATTGGCCTCTCATCACCAAATTCGGCGGCCAATATTTGCACAGTAGCCCCTAACAAAATAGGATACCAAAAGTGGAGCCATGTCAATTTGCTCAAAAAATATTCCACGTGTTCGAAGGAAAAAAGGTCAATATCAAAGCAATGAACGAATTACCAAACGGAAAGAAGATGAAATGTTATTATGCAGCACTAGGAGGTACATACAAGCAACCATTCTCGCTATTACACTTTTTATCAGATAAACCTTGGCTTAGATCTCTGATATTAGCAATTGTACCGTATACGAAGATTATTGATCTGATACCTAAATGGACGGCTCTTGCGGTATTTAACGAAGAAGGGGAGTTAATAGAAACGCTCAGCGATGATGGAACACAAGTAGAATACCCTTGGCTATCGGAGATGGAGCCAGTAGGTGACTATATGTATCTCTCATCGTGGTATAATCCCTTCTTGGCTCGAATAAAGAGACAAGACTTTCAGTGAAAAATAATAGAACCAAATAACGTTCAAATTAACTTCTTATTATAACACTTGGTTTTGTTGTTTAATTCTTTACCACACAGGCAAACATAACCAACCAATAATAATTTCCCCATGTACCATTATAGATCAATACCATAATTAATATATTCTTTACGCAACCCACTTGTAATCACAATTGCAACAAACGAATACCAACGCCAACGTATCATTCCTAACATCACTTGTATCCGATTGGAAGAAGACAGCCTCATTATGACCACACTTTCCACAATGTGCATTCTGACTACGGGGTAATGTTGGATCATCACTAACGGCTGATGGGACGGTATGCAATACATTACCAACCTCCTTTTTTAATACATTTTTATATATCAATTGTCCCTGAGAGTATTCTGTGTATCGGCATAGACGGCATGCATATAATAATTTCTTTTCTGATCGACTCTCCTATTTTCATTTAGTATTGGTATTTGCAGAGGTTAAAGAGTGTTTGATGCGGTGAGTTTAATTGAATAAAATTAATAATATCACATAAACAATACAGTCTGATTTCAACACTCACCTTGGGATACAACATGGATGAATCATGTGGACAAAATCTCATTAATAACGACCCTTCATGATCAGCGGGTACCTCCCCGCCGTTTATACCATCATCTAATCCTAATATATCATCAGCATCCTCATCATCTAAACCTAAATCATACTGTTGCAATTGTTGTTGATTATTATTATTTTGTTGGTTATCATCATCGTCATCATCATCGCCGAACAAGCCGGCAGCCGCTTCCTCCTCTTGCTTTTGATTTGATTGCTGACCGCCCTGCAAGAAGCTATCAAACTTGGCAAGTGTTGGTTGTTTATCCTGTTGTTCACTTGACATGTTGCAATTCCAAAAGTAAAGGTGTTTAGTACCAGTGCTACGATATTGCTGCAACGTAAAAAGACCCTCTTTATCTTCTATGAGTGATATTAAACCACCTCTATATCACTCCAATTGGACTCTTTGCTACGGACTAAGGGGCGTTCCTAGCGCTCAGATCTGTGCACAGATTACACAGATTCACAGAT
>Ga0075437_12182_pt1 | contig 11097 bp, 10 predicted proteins | sample MintriMetagenome_FD_74266 | JGI IMG/M metagenome (GOLD analysis project Ga0075437, IMG submission 74266) | Marine eukaryotic communities from Monterey Bay, USA to study complex ecological interactions - Minidiscus trioculatus and... | ecosystem: Environmental > Aquatic > Marine > Unclassified...
AGTAAGGGACGGTTAGGTCCTGGTATGATGATTAATGTTGATCTAAAGAGTGGCGAATTCAAGGATAACATTGCCATCAAGTCTGAAATTGCCAGCCGTCATCCATACGGAGAGTGGATCGAGGCCAATCGTAAGGATGTTGCCAAGATGGAATTCGCTGAAGATCGATTGTATGATGATGCCACCACAACATTTGCTCAGGGTAGCTTTGGTTGGGGATTGGAAGATATTGGGATGCAAATCCAAGATATGGCAGGGAGTGGTAAAGAAACTACATACTCCATGGGTGATGATGCACCCATTGCCGTGTTGAGTGAACGTCCACACACACCCTACAACTACTTTAAACAACGATTTGCCCAGGTAACTAATCCCCCCATCGATCCCTTACGTGAGGGTGTTGTTATGAGTGTTGCCATGACCCTTGGTAAGAAGGAGAGTATTTACAAAGTTTCCGAGAAGGGTGCACGCTTGATTCATTTGGAAAGTCCAGTATTGAACGGCAACGAGATGGATCGCATTGCCTCATCTAAATCAACAACTCCAGTCTCACTCATCATGTAGACAGTGCCATCGTTCGTAATGGAGTATCGTGCAGGACGTAATCCATTCCTATCCAACGATGCACCGATACTCTTACCATCAGAATATACCAACAAAGCCGGACCGTCCCAAGCTTCTAATAATCCACCATGGAATTTATAAAAATCTACAATCTCGGGATTATTCGATAATGCCGGTTCATTCTCATATGCCGTGGGTACTAAACTCATTAATGCACAGGGTGCACGATGACGACTCTTGGTCATTAATTCAAATACCGCATCCAAGTTGGCGGAGTCACTCCTACCCAAATCAACCAATGGTTCAAGTAGGTTGGGAACATCTTGGGTATTACACATCATGACAATATTATCAGTATTCTTCGAATCAACCAAGTCCTCAAGCTCGGCGGTGGGTAATGTCTTGGACTTTTCACGTGCCTTAACCCAATTAACATTACCAATTAATGTATTAATCTCACCATTATGACCAACGACACGCATAGGCTGCGCCAGTGGCCACTTTGGATTAGTATTCGTTGAAAATCGACGATGGTAAATAACAAACTTGGTAGTATAATCCTCATCCTGTAAATCTTTATAAAATTGTGGTAAGACACATCCCTGTACCATACCCTTATATACGATTGTGGAGGATGAGAAACTAGCGAAGTAGACTTCCTCAGAGCCATCATCCTTCTTGAGTAAGTTCTCAGCCTTGAGTTCAACTGCGATACGACGACGGACTAAGTATAGTGTGCGTTCGAATCCATCACGTGTTTCTTCATCATCATCTAATCGTTGTGGTGCCTTAACAAACATTTGCCACATACTGGGTACTACCTCAGCTGCCTGTGGACCAAGTGTTGATGGATCCACGGGCACTTCACGCCATCCCAAGAACTCCAATTCATTCGCGGCACAAACCTTTTCAATAACAGACTTGACTTGTTCACGACGTGATTCGTCACGTGGTAGAAATACCATACCCACGCCAGGCTGTGGACAATTATCTGATCGATATTCTGCAAATAATTTCCATGGAATTTGTGTCATTATACCTGCACCGTCACCGGAGATACCGTCTCCGCCGCAAGCACCGCGATGTTCCATGCAATCGAGTGCGTGTAGACCTTGTTGTAGTACCTTGTGTGTACCAAATTCATCTGTGTTGTATATGTTTGTGTTGTTGGTTTTTGTGGTGTATTTTGGGTATCAATTTGGGGGGTTTAGTGCAGGAGTGAGAAATAATGAGCATATCATGTGAGCATTTCTTTGCAATAAAAACTTATACATCATACCCATCACAGCATAAAACCATCCCAACAACTTTAAATAAACTAAACATATATAAATAACTCACCACCACTCTTAGTATTGGCAATAAATCCCACACCACAAGCATCACGTTCCTTAACCAAAGGCGCTGGACCTTCGAACATGTTTTGTGTTTCACCATCCTTGAGTTGGAATGCATTTAGTGTTGTCATACTAGGTTGTTGTTGTACTAAACGTGGTGAAGTATTAATATGAGTTTGGAATGCTAATACTGATGCTGTAGAAGCAGTTATTGCTGCTATCATTGTTGATTGAGTGATTCTCATGGTAATATTGTTGGTTTTATTATTGTAAGCAAGTAAGGTATTGAATTGATTGAATCTATTACCTCACGACGTGCTTATCCGCGGGTATAACTCTTGATATCCAATGAAATGATCCGCCAAAGTCCTCTCTCGATATACCGACGATCTTCGAGTCGAACTAATACTATGATACTGTATTACGCTTTGCTAATAATAAGTACGTAGATGGATGGATGGTTGTTATGGTGTCAAGTAAAATGCGTCAGTAGTAGAGAAGTAATTGAGCAAAGCTCCCAACTTTTGAGAGCCATTCATTTATTTGGCGATAAAATGAAAATTCAGCTCAGTAACAATTCACACAGATTCACAAGCGGTTATCGTTCAGAAAGAAAGTATAGGGTATCCTTTTAGATGTACATAGGAACTCGTAGTAAGGTACTTTTACGATGTAAAGTAGGTAGATATGAAATTGATTCTTTCTTATTCTTTTTTCGGGTCATTTCCGTTCAGACACATTATCTTTTATGTGCATCGGTTATGCTCATGGTATCGTACTTTTTGAGTACTGAGCGTGCCTCTGATGCATGATCATAGAGAGCAGAGAGGCCACCTGTATACTTAACAGAAAGTAATTGCACATGCATGTATTCTGAGCTAACAAGAGAGGGCAGTAAGTGTGTGGGCAAAGTGATAGGAGGATACAGAGGATACCGATTTTGCTTTGCTCGAGAGCCTGGGGTTCTTTGCTTTGTTTGGATTGAACAGAGCTCAGATGGACTCCTCTTCTACATTAAATCATAAAAAGAGTATCATATAATACAGAGTCTGTAGTAATATTTGTTTAGTAAAGACACATTGAGATTTGTTGAGTATCCTTGACTGTGAGACTCGTATCTTCTGACTACTGGCCAAGTGAGGGTGAGTTGTTCATGTCTACACAAACTCAAACTCCACCAGTTAGTACTTATTGAGGTGATGGGGTAGTGGTGGTAGCTCTACTTTTGCATGTGGTTGGTGGTAGGACCTGACGAGGCTTGAGTAAAAAGACAGAAGATAACGAAATGACTTCCCTAAATTTAATGTTGGTATCTTTCTTTCTACCTTACCTAGCCAAATTATATTACCTTACCCCTAATTTTATGAGGAATATGTCTTTTGGAGTATCGTTAAGCATTTCTCATACTAGCAATACGTAAATATTATACGAATAAACATTTTGTTAGGCGGGCTCGAAATCCCTTGAGTCTTTTGTAGGGATTCGAGAAGATATTTGAAAAGTGTTGAACCGATCCTCTGCAATGCCCTCCCCGTCCTGTGCTTGGCCAATATTTATGTGCAATAGGTGATAGAGTAAGGTGAGGAAGTTCTGCTACCACTAATAAGCATCATACCCGCATTGTTATCTCACAATATCGGAGGATAAGGTCATTGCAATACATAACAACATTAGTATCTTCGACTCACTCATCTCCGAAAGAATCATTGCAAAGATAATTTGTGGTGAGATGAACAGATAACAAGTTCAACAAGCAACCTCTCCGTGTATATATTATTATATCTATATATTCTGTGGTTCTTTTATATCTGTTGAGTATATCAAGTTAAATGTCATCCAAGAATAAGAAAGTTCTACAATCATCGGCAGCAGCAGCAGCCGATGAACATCATCAAGACAGTATAGTGCCGGCTTCATCTGATTCAACATCTACCACAGCAGCTGGGTCATCCTTCACTGCATCATCATCAATACCATCCACAAACCCGTCAACTACAACAATAGTAGCAAATGAAGCAGATAATATCGATAACGAACCATCTGCATCATCTGTTGCAATTTCCTCACTTAAGGAGACGGGACAGCAACTATTAAAGGATGCACTTAAAGTTGAACCTCAACAGCTTATGAATTCCTTAAAAGAACAGGGACAGGCGGCGTATATGCAGTTGTCTTTACCGCCGAATCTTAATCCATTTGGTAGTGTTATTGGTGGCGGTGGTGAAGAAGATGAGGTTGTGGCGGCGAAGGCAGAGAGCAGTAAGGGTGTTATTGTTGAGAAGGGTACTGCTGCTGAGTCAACCAAGAAATTAGCCACAACTAATACCACCAGTTCAGCTAGAAGCACCAAATCCTTCCAAAAGAGTGCGTCTCAACCAACAGAACCGACATTTAAATCCGGATCTGCTGGTCAAGATTCAAGTAACTCCAAGATTAATGTGTCCTCACCTGATAAAAAATCTAAGGACAAGGGTACATTAGGGGATAGTAAGGATTCAGATAAGGATGATACTGATTCATTGGTAGATGAGACGGATTTAAAACAGGCATATCCACTCCTGTTGCAACGTTCCGCGTCATCTGCATTTGGTTCACCTGATAAATCAAGTAAGGGTAGTAAAATGAGGGCAAGACGTGCACATTCTAATTCAGGGAGTGATATTAATAGTGCATTCCATCCTGTTTGGAGGTGAGTGTTATATTTTGTTTTATTTGTTGTTTATTTTATGGTTTAGGAGAGTTGGGATAAGTTTAAGAGGGGATAAGGGGTATGTTTACATATTTATACTAGATTTTTCTCACCACATATCATATGCACCCATCACCGCTTTTTCAGTTGTAAATCCTTATCTACTGGATCTAGCCATGGCTCTATATCAGGGAGTAATATTGACGGCTCCGAGGTTGGATCTGCAGTGTCCAGTTCCATAGCCACAAGCACTATCCGTAGTGCACACTCCGATCCGTTCCCCTCAATACAATTTGGTGCTAGTGATAATACCAACAGTCCAAGTAAGAAGAGGTCACCATGGAAGAAATTATTCAAGAATAGGATGAAGAATAGGGAAAAATGGGCATCATTTAGTAAAAGGGAGCAGTCATTGAGTGGGAGGGAGAACCCTGCTCGGCCTGATTTAATTGGTGAGGATGAGGGTGCATACATGTCTGTTACGGTTTTGGAGGGGGCATCGGAAGAGCCAGCTTCTCCTGTCAAGGCGTCCAGTACACAAAAGAAGAAGAAAAAGAAGGGGAAGAGGGGTTCTTCTTCTACTTCTAGTGGATCTAAAAAGTCGGCTGCCACAAAGAAACAAGGCAATATCTCTCAAGCTGCTAAGGATGAAAAGCAATACGATGATCCACCCGTTGCACTCGACATCTCGGATAGTGATGAGGAGAATGATGATGCGTTTGAGCCAATAGGAGACTACAGTCTAAATGAGAGGCCTCAAAGTATTGTACCCCCGTCGCAACTTGGTAATCGACCCGAGAAGAAGCAGGCCGAGACACCACTCAGTTTCGACGTACCATGTGATAGTGTCGAGGTCATCTCCACGTCTGTTACACCAACGCCATTTGGACAATCATCAAGCCAGTCAACCAATATCCAGGTAGTGTCACCCAATTCTATTGAAGAAAATAGTCCCCCAACTGTAGAACGAGTGACAGTTGTTATTGAGGAGGCACCTTATCATCCCTTGGGAGGTAACGAGGAGAAGGCAAGTGGACCTTCTCAGGCTGTGGAGACCGCAGTTTCTCAATCGGATGAAACCAGCAATGTTGCGGCCAAATTAAAATATCGATCGCCTAAACGATCGTCATCCAGAGCATCGTCATCTGGAGGTAGCATTATTCAACATCAAAGTAACAGTCATCAACACAGCCCTTCATCGATGGGGCAGGTCTCAACCGACACTTCACGTCTCTCATCTGAAGGTTCGCCCTCGTCTCGTATATCAAGCTCCAACTCTCGACTTTCTGGGGCATCATCGGGTCTTAATTCTGGAGGGGATCGTACTATTAATACCCTCCAAAGTGGTGAGGGGTCGTTGGTTGTTGATAGCACAAACTATGAAATACGTGAGGCCAATCGAAGATCGGGTATACGGGTACGAACATTAGGTGGAGACAGTCATGAGGTCATGAGTGGCCATGATGGAAGCGATACCGTCTTCTCATCTTCCACCACCAGCTCAAACTATCACACGTCTAGTCCGAGAAAACTACGTGACGGTGCAACAATGCCTGTTGATAGGTTCTTCGCTGGAGGCAATGTTGCCATGTCGCCATCGCCGCAGAGATATACCATGTCCTCAGCAGCAAGTAGCGGAGACGGCAGTTCAAGGGCATCCCCTGGTATCTCAAGGTTTTTAAGTAGTCCGAAGACGTTGACGAGGATTGGCGCTAGTGGCATGAGTAGTAGTACGAGCAGTAGCAAAGATACCAACTCACCACAGACGGTATCAAGCAACTCTGTCGCAAATTCATCAAGTTCGGGATCTGAGGCGAAGAAACCTCTTCAATTTGTTGCTTACGAGACTGTTCGTGAGGAAGGAGAAAGTCCATTTGACGAGGAGCCACTGGATTCTAAAGATGGTGGTGCCGATGAACGTGAAACATCACCTTCCAATACTAAATCATCATTGATTAAGCCGAGAATATCCAATGTGATTAGATCCTCTCGTCGTCCACCATTGGGAAGTCCACAGAAACCACCCCAAAGTCCACGATTGAAGCCGAGTTCCTTGTCTTATGGACGAGCCCGAACGCCCACGAGAACGCCGCCCCCGTCATCATACCGTGAAACAGGTGGTGCCAGTACTCCTTGTTCACCACCTGCAATCATTGACAACCTTGCACTTGGTGACTTGAGTTTAAAGACTACTAAGCCTCTTGTGCTGCGTCGCTCGTCATCAGTACCACAGAGTAGTAGCGGAGAGCCGATGTTATTGATCAATCCAGGATCACCCGGGCGGCGTGAATCTCCTTGGCCACACAGAAGAGCTCAACATCAAGTACCGCCAAGACCTCCACAAACTAATCGACTACGGACTGAAATGACTGTCGTTGGGGAAGAGGATGGAGCTCAAGAAGTTACAATGGTTAGTCCGACGAGCAGCTCACAGTTACAAAAGAAGTCAGAAATGGATGATACGAATGACAAGGGAGATAGTACCATTGCTGTTGTTTCTCCCGAGAAGGGATTCTGATCTGATGCGTTATGATACTTAAGAGATGACGCTATATGTCAGTCAGGAAAGAAAGCCACATTTGTACATTAGGTTAGTAGCGATATTGGAGGTTTGAAGTACTAAGCGTAGTTTTAATAAACTTAAATTTCCTCTATCTGGTTTACTATTTGGTGAGCAAATTATAGAATAGACAACTGGTGGCATCAAGAGATTGCGGCAATGCAGTCGACCCCACCCAAGGACATAACGACATCACCCCACCCACTACATACAAGCAATCAACTTCAATCAAAGGGGAGGATACCCTTTGGTATCCTTTTTGAGCAAAAAAAATGATAATTTTGCAAAGCAATGATGATGACGACAATAATCATAGCTTTTAGGTTAACACCATTATCACACGTTTATTAGCTGCAATGAAAGTCTCTACTATCCTATTAACAGCTATAGCCATGACTGTATCTCCGACGGCAGGTATGTAGCATTCTTTGTATATAATATATTATGTGTATTTTTTAGAGGAAAATATCTTTGCAAACTATGCAAATTAACATTTATATACCTATGTACTGACTAATCATCCCCTTTATCTCTAGTCCTATCACTAGCCGCCCGCCCAATGAAGGTCACAGTATTTGGAGGAACAGGTTATGTAGGATCAGCAGTTGCTGAACGATTAGTAAAACGTGGACACGAAGTAACTGCAGTATCACGAAGAGGAGAGAATCCCGATCCTAACAACTCTGAGTTATCACAAGTAAACTGGGTAAAGGGTGATGCAACTGATAGCAAAACTTGTCAAGAAGTTCTTAAAGATTCTGATGCCGCCGTTCATGCTATTGGTACGTCTTGTATTATATGAAACCATTTCTATCACATCTTATGCATGTACATATCTTATGCACAAATTTATCGTTATTATATAGGACTTCTATTCGATGTAGACTCTGGTTTAGCAAACTTTAACAAAATCGTTAGTGGATCAGGATCAGTACCTGGCGACTCGTCTACTTATGATGCTATTACACGGACAACCGCTTACAACGTTATAGATTCGATCGAAAAGAAACAAGCCAATCCTTTTACGGCCAGTAAAGGAGGTAAATATGCATTCTGTTTTGTATCTGCTGCAGAAGCTGGATGGCCTGATGTTCCTTTTGGAAAGACAATTGATGAAAAGTTAGCACCAGCTTGGTTAAATAAGTATTTAGTGGCAAAACGTGCGGTTGAATCTAAACTACAAACTACAAAGAATATTCGATCAGCAATCTATCGTCCTTCTTTGATTTGGGATTGGACGAAGTTGGATGTTTTACCGGCCATACCAATCTTTAATATTGCTAGCGCTCTTGGTGTGCCATTTGTGGATAAGACTGTTAGAATTGAAACTTTGGCTGATGCTATAGTCGCCGGTATCGAGAATGATGACGTCGAAGGTGTTCAAAGAGTTGGCGAGATGGAGAAGCTTACCAAGCGTGTGTGATCAATTGAAGAGCAATACAGATTGATAAAGACAGCTATATAATGCTAACATGATGATTGAAAAGTGTATCATTAGGTATAATCTAAATTCTTTAGACTATCACTGCTAACGTCCAGACTAGCAATCTTCTCAACCTGGACGTCCAACATCTCCACTACCTTTAGCAAGCCTGGGTTACCTCCTAGCTCTTGAATCTGTTGTACAATCTCATTCTTCAATTGTGTACACCGTTCACGAGTATATTTTAAACTGCCGGCATCAATCATGAGCTTTTGAGCATACCGTTTCACATCTACATCCTCAGTACGTTGTTTCAATATTGACATTAATTGTGTAGCCGCACAATTGTGTGCGGCTTCTTCTTCTCCTTCTTTCCCGTCATTATTATCGTTACTACTACCTTGACGAATACAATGTATAATTGGAAAGCTAAACTTGCCCTCTGTTAAATCTTCACAAAAACTCTTACTCTTCATATACTCCTCATCAGCTAAATTAATCAAATCGTCACGTATTTGAAAGTACAACCCCAAGTTATTCACTAATGGTACAAAGCCTATATCTTGATTCGTCGTTGCAAATGCTTGTAATAATCCAACTGCCAATCTAAATAACCCACCAGTCTTATCAGTAACCATTTGCATATATTGTTCCTCGGTAGGACAAGAGGTTGTATCTCGCCATTTTATATCATACCCCTGTCCACGATGTAAATTTAACATTTCACTAACAAATACTTGCATGGCTTTATCATTCTTCAGCCCATGGCAACGTTCTAATGCTATAAAGTATACATAATTTGCAGTATTAATGACTGGGGCCACGCCGAATATCGAATGTGCCACAGGCACACCTCGCCGTAACTTGGAATTATCTTCTATATCATCAATCAATAATGATGCATTGTGTAAGTCGCCAATTATATCTTTAATTTCATTTAATATTTGTGGTGATGGTACATTGAGCCATTGATTGAAACAGTCGATAAGTTTACCACGTACATCTTTCCCTGGTACAGACGATATATAATGGTATGGTTCGATTAGTGACTTATCGAGTATGTGCTTTTCATTGTTTGTAGATGATGGGCTGTCTTCTGATGATTGTTGCTCGGCCATTGTTGCATTGACACAAGATATATATTATGTGCCGGTGTATCAAATTTGGTTTGTGGTTGAATTCGGATCGCTATTTTGCCACAACCGATGGCTATTCCAAAGAAGTTGCAATGGCGAAGTCCGTGTATAAGATAGACACAAGATATATCTGATATTGAAAATGGTGATGTCAATTTACTCCTGAAGAAATTCAATCCACATTAAATAGGTACTTATCAAGTTGAGAGTGACTACAGTAATGTCTGTCGAACTATACCCCCCGGGGGGTATAGTGTTTTAGACTAGGCTGAGATTTGGGAGGGGGGTATAACTCAATTCCTTAGTAAGTCTACGCAGTAAACTGCGGAGGGGGGTATAGATTCTACACTAGGCTGACCATGAGGAGGGGGGGTATAGTAAAGTTTGGGGGGTATAGTTCGACAGACATCACTGTACAACTACATAACGTGCGTTGTCTCGCCAAATAGCGCAGCTGTCAAACGGTAATGTGGGGTTGTAAAGAAGTGAACTTTTGATAGGTGAGGTTGACCGTAATAGATGATTTGACGGTGCGCGTCTATACCATTAGGATAGTTGTTATATCTCGTCGTTATGGTATTTTGTCGGTGTTGGCGTAGCGCGGCGATATCTTTTTGAGTCGATGTTTCTAACATTGCAATGCAGATATGTCGACTAACAATATCTTTGTTTCTATCCCATCTTCTACATACCATACCTTTGCTCCTCTAATAATAGATCAGAATACCTTTCTACAATATCTAACATCTATAATATATCAATAAAAACCATGACTAGTTGGGCCGATGCAAGTGATGATTCTCCATCAGATTATAACACAGGTACAAGTGCAGGTGGTGGTAGACCTCGTTTGCAATTGAAACCTCGTAGTGCTAAGGCTGCACAAGATGCATCTGCTGGTGGTGGTGGAGGTAGTAGTATTTTTGGTGCTGCCAAGCCACGTGAGCAAGGTGAGGATATATAATGTGTTTGGGTTATTTATATTTTGTGCACATCTTATGCACTTTTTCTACAAATCTCATGCTCATGTTCCTATATAACTCTCTCTCAAAACATCAGTTCTTGCCGCCAAGGGTGTTGATGCCTCTGAGGTAGACAAACGTGTGGAGCGTAAGGCCAGTGTTGCAAGGCTTACTGGTAAGTTTTCTTAACCATCTCGCAAAACATAATATGGTACTATCGTATATAATTGAAATTACACACATCTCATTCTTTACTTACTTCTACACACTACACACAAACTATACACATTATTACAGCCGATCAAGACAAACAAGTTGAAGCCTTACGAAAGGAACTAACAACAGTTGAAGAGAAACTACGCGAGGCAAATGAGATGGAACTTCCCGAGGAAGATTATCGAGTTGATGCCGAGAAGAAGCGTAATG
>Ga0075437_10298_pt1 | contig 11089 bp, 6 predicted proteins | sample MintriMetagenome_FD_74266 | JGI IMG/M metagenome (GOLD analysis project Ga0075437, IMG submission 74266) | Marine eukaryotic communities from Monterey Bay, USA to study complex ecological interactions - Minidiscus trioculatus and... | ecosystem: Environmental > Aquatic > Marine > Unclassified...
TTACAGATAAGACACAGTATGATGAAACTATTGATTTCTTTACGAAATCATTTGACGGGTGCAAGGTGTTACGACAACGGAATAATAGTGGAGGTGGTGTTAAAGATACGGTATGTTACATAATATACTTTATGATGTTTTATGCAATTTGACTATTTTATTTCTTTGAGTATGTCTCATGTCTAATACCTACCTTACATCGACCGTGAATACAACTTCATCAAACACATACAAACAAAAACAAACGAACAACATAATAGTGGATAGGATTTGGTCCAGAACAATTATCAATCCCATCCAGCTTTGAAATACCAGTATCATCCCCCTCTCAATACGGAGGACATGCCTCAATCCATATACGATATGATCCATTATCAACAACACCATTATACAAACGTTCATCAGGTGAAATCAATTCCGAACCAACGAATGGTAATTCAATAGCATACTTACAATTAGGTGTGCCTCAATATCGTGTAAGTCAAATGGTTAAGAGTGGAGGGAATGTAATTGATGCCTATGGTTGGGTTAATGTTGTTTGTCCGGCGGGTTTACCTGTTCGATCTATTATTGGTATTAGTCCTGACCCTATTATGTTTCTGGCTGTAAATTGTGTGGATGTTGCTATGAGTGAGGAGTTTTATAACAAGTTGGGATTTGTTAGACAGGTGAGTAGTGGTATTGTAATCTTTGCACATGTGTGTTCATTTGACAAAAAAGCTGTCTTCTCATTCTGTATACATCTTTAACTCAAAAATTCGATTAATCAATGTACATCGTCTCATAAAGGCATATCCATATGCTAGACTTAACGAAGGTCAAGGACAATTCGAACCGCCCCAACCTCCCAAATCGGTCTATCTAGCACCATCACCAAACTCAATGGGTATACTTCTTTTGCAGAATAAGCAACGTAAAAAAGCAGTAGTTCCAAATCCAGTTGTTAGATCATTAAATGTTGTATATGCTCCTCCAGAGGGTAGTGATGAGAGTAGTGGCGGAAGCGGTGCAAATGACTTGGAACCACAATTAAAAGATCCCTCATCATTACCAATTGCATTCATCCCACAGGATGCCTTGGAGAAGGAAATTAAGATGACTGCTATTCCGAATTCATAGACATAATGATCTGTTATGAAGAGTAGTTTAAAGTGGAAATAGAAGGAAGTTACTAATCTGTCTAATTAAGCCTCTTTTACTTGTGTAGAGTATCAACTAGTTATGACCTAACATCATCTCCGGAACGGGTGTTGATCCAAGTATGAAAGTAATGTCCGAGTATGAACACTCGTTGGACTACGTAACTTCTTAAATGCACGTCGTTCGGCACTTCGTACATCTGACATGGTCACACTTCCCCCTGATATCTCAACGATTTGACGAACAGTCTTGCCTTCGCCACTGTCGAGTCCTAATCGTAATCGGAGTACGTCACGTTCATATGGTGTTAACTCTGTGGCCATGGCATTCTCAAGACATTGTCTAAGAAAAGATATTTCTACTTGATCTTCAGGTCTTGGCTCAGCACTAAATATCGTTATGGTTGGTTATTTGAGTTAGACGAGGAAGAGAAGGTAGACATAAACAAACTATACCCAGTACACACACATACAGACACTTACCATTTCAAAGTATCCAATATCAAAAGTTCCTGACTATTACTACCATCCCCTCCCGCCATACTACCCTTATAACTCCCACCATTACCACTACCAATGGGTGCATCAACACTAACTAAACTCCCGGTAGCACGAATAGCTGTCCTTAATCGTTGTTCAGATATACCCAATTGTTCGGCAATATATTCCTGTTCCGGCACCTCCTCACCAATTTGTATATGATCTTTCACTATCTTATTATATTTGTTTTTTATATCATGTAATTGTGATGGTACACGTAGACATCCTGTTACGGCACGTTGGAAACATATACGTACGTAGGATGTTATCCAATGTGTGGCATAGGTACTAAATCGTAATCCACGTTCAGGATCGTATTTATCCACGGCACGTGCTAATCCCAACATACCCTCTTGTACCGCCTCATCTAATGATGGTCGATCCCATGATCCTTCATACATTTGACTTAGATATTTCTTCGTTGATTTGTCTGTACTCTTTTTATTGCCACCTCCACTATTGCCACCGGCACCACCCCCAGCCGAGGCACCAGCACCACTTAAATTCGAATTAGCCGTACTAAAACTATTCCTCATCCAATTTTTACTAATGGACATTACTAATTTGACATTACGTCGCATTAATACCTCACGTGCATACGCGCCGTCTAATAATATATCAATCAATTCTTGACGACCACCGGATATTTGTAGGGTATGACTAATATCATAATTTGACAATTCTTGTAGTGGTAAGTGTAATAATGATGTGTAGGAATTACGTTGTGCTATTGAGGATGTTGATGAATTTCTGTATCCTGTTCGTTTATGTTGTCCCATTCCCTTATTATTATTGTTGGAGTTGGATTTTGGTGGTGGTGTAAAGTAATTAGTATCCGACGTTAATTGTGACAAATGTTGTGAACGATGTTGGGCGTGATTAATTAGTAAATCATCCTCGAGGTCTAGACCTGCGATTGAGTTGCCATTCTCTTCCTCCATGGAGTTCGGGCGGCTGTTCGAGGCCGCATTGGAGTCCTTATTAGGTCGGAAGCCATAAACACTTAAATATTCCAATTCATAGCTTAAAAACTCCATATCCAATCCATCTGATTCCTCATTATTAACACCCTCATTATCTAAACCGACACCCAACTCGCCATTTAAATCACCACTACTATCATCATCATTTAACATTTCCAACTCGTTTAATTCCCTCCGTTCCTCTCTTTCATCTATAATATTATGTATTTTCTCTTTTAATTGACGTGCTTTCACAATTTGTCGTCCATATTGTATTTCTTCATTAAATGATAATATTGTATGATCTAACATTTCTTGATGTTGAAATGCTTGTCCTGACTTTGTATGTATTGTTGGTTTATACCACTTTTGTTCTACATCCATTTTGGGTTTCTTCTTCTTGTCATTATTGTCATCTCTATTTCTAGTGTTGGCGTATAGTTTAGTATTGGAGTTTATTGTCTTAGATTTTGATACTGCGGCCTCTGCTTTAGATGGTGATTTGACAGTGGTGGTAGATTTGGTAGCAGTAGTAGATGCAACAGTAGATTTGGACTTTTGTTTACGGGGTTTTGATATGACAGAGCTTATTTGTTGCTTACTATTATTACCACCTTTAAGTTTAGAGGTGGCAGTAGTCGTTCGAGCACGTATCTTAACGCGACGGGGTGGCAATACTTCCTCATCATTCGAAGATGATGCTTGACATGTTATTGACCGTCTATAATTATTATATTGATGATGTTGTATAGTTGGTGGTAGTAGTAATGAATGGTTGCCATCTGTTGGTAAGAGGCAGCAAATTGATAATAGTATTATTCTTCTTGACATTTTTATACTATCGAGCGTCCTGTGATGTAATGGTACGAAATATTAATTGATGGTTGAAGAAGACTGAATGGATTGCTGCCGATATATGCAATTTGTTAGGCGGTTGTTTGGTATTTGCTATCTATCGTTCTACCGACGACGGCAGCAGGAATATCTAACGTACTACATTATTATTATTCTGTTAATGATGATATTAAATCATTATTGTTAAATTGATAGAGAGAGGTAGAGAGAAGAGAAGAGGCCACCATTGTTCAACTCAAAAAAGTGATGATTTGGGTTTTGCGCTGAGATGCTTACAAGTGGAATATCTAATGATTTTACCAGCCCCCCTTCTTGCTACCTTTCAACAACACCCCCTCTCAACACCATCTACCTAAACTACATGCAATATACTACATGTTATTACACTTCAGTGTCACCTGTGTACTTTTAGCTTGGCTGTGGTGATCTCTGGAAGGCCTCCCGCAGGGGAAAAAATTGTAGCCACCCCCCAATCTGCGGCTACACCTTGATTGTTTGGGGATGGCTACAATTTTTAAGCTTTGTTTAGTTGTTGATAATGTAGCATGTAATTTTTTGTGTGCAGATATCATGATGCATGAAAGAAGTACATATATAGTACAGCTGCAAGAGAGGAGAGAGTGAATGATGATCACAGCTGAGAGGTGTGAGAAGTTTGTAAGCATGAGTAGCCAGGAGATGAGATGCTATATTACATAAGTGAGAAAGGTTTCAGTTATCTTAATCTTAGATCCTGCAATTTATAATATTCTACCTCTTAAGAGCCCCCTGCAAGGGCAAAATTGTATCCTCCCCAATCATTCGGCTTCGCCTCTGATCTTTGGGGATGGATACAATTTTGAGTTGAGAAGTGGTGGACAAAGAGTAAGAATGTCATAATACAGATCATAAATTAGTGTTAGCAGTAAGTGAGGTATGTACAGTTGATGGCTGACAACAAGTGAAGAAAGGTGATGAAAGAGAGATGAGAAAGAGTGACACTCACAGCTCACAGTGACAGTACAGTCTCTCTCTAAGTAAGCTCACAATACCAATACTGCTGAATAATCAATATGAGAGATGGAGGTGATGATAGAATAGTTGATACACACACAAGAGCAACTAAGTGACAAAGAGAGAGAAGAGGGAGAGAGAGAGAGAGAGCAAAAAGTGAGAGCAGAGAAAGAATGAATACCAAATCTCTAAGGAGTTTTCTACGTGAAAAAAGCTATTGTTTCGAAGAGTAGAGATTAATGGTAGTGGTGGTTTAATAATTAGGAAGAAGAGGACGGCCACGGCAATCAAATAAAGCACGTTAATACCCTCTAAATAGTCTCCTGTTAATAGTAATGCGGTTATTAATCCAGTGGACTACTCTGGGGCTACTATAATATTGTACAAACACTGCAAAATAACACGTGAGGTGGTGGTAAAACACAAAATGAAAAGGTTGGGTAAATCAAAAGATTAGGGTATCAATCGGTAGAGGAGGATCAGGGCTATACAACGGGGGTATTAATAGCCTCTAATTCCCATTAGTTTAGTAGATAATCATCAAAAAGTGTCAAAGTTGCAGGCAAGAGAGAGGGTGATATAATCAACACCACACAAAATATGTGTCAAAATTTTAATGTCACCTAAATTGGACGGCAAGTAGCTCTAAAGAATCCTCTTCTCATGATGATTACAATAATGGTATTATCAACGCTAATAAACAATTTGGTGCCAGTTAAATTGCAATGAACGTCAAAAAGTGATGAGACCAGTCATCGGATCACAATTAAATTCTCTATTGATTCATATTAGTGCTGTCGCACTAATTATTATCAATTATATATTAATTATCATCAATTACATCATTAATATCAATTAATACTTTAATTAATACAGTTAATTTGATTGAAATACAGAAATACCATGCACATTCCATGTAGTAGAAGTTGAGGAAGTAGTAGTTGTTGTTGATTTACTTCTTCCTATCGTCACCGGTTGACTAATACGTGAGCTATCACCACCATATTTGGAGAGATGGTGCATATTAATAGCATTGACATAATGCAAGTTCTCCGGTAGTCGTATCATCAATATTGGTGGAGAAAGATTACTGGTAATGCTGTTGTTAGGAAAGGTGAAGAAGGAGAAGAAGATGAGACTTGGTGGAGGTAGTGATAATGTTACCATGCCGTCCCCACACAGTCACCACGGATAGTAATACAATGGTAATTCAATACAGTATATTAATAGAGACTCATCATCGTCGGTGGTGGATCATGATGAGTATGGTTAGTTCATCTAGTTTATTTGGTTGGTAGTAATATGAAGTGCTTAAAGTGGTAGATTGGAGGCAGTAGAATGACCAACCACACAGCACTACCACACCTATCATCATATATTTAGCTATGTATATCAAACAATGATGATGGATGATAATATTGTACACAGCGTGGTAGTGAGTTATTCCATATGGTTAAATATGGTTCTAATGGTAGATTGGAGGAGGAGGGAGGAGGAGGTAGAGACTAATAACCATTACATTTACATGCATATTAATATACCAACGTTATCGACAGTGTAATATCTCAGTGTGGATAGTGGATGGAGGTGATAGTTGTATCATATTGTTAATATTGACGAGGTATTCATTAGTTGAAATGGAAGGCAATGGTAGGTAACAGATGGTAATTGGACGGGTATTAAATTATATTGCCAACCATCAACTGGTAGTAGACAATTGGAGATAGTATACCAACACAATAATCTATTGGTGTTAATGGAGTACGATTAGTCCATCTAGTTTATTATGGTTGGTGGATAGTATAATCACGCACGGATAGATGGTCATGGTTGAGGTAGTAATATTGTTATGGCAAGGTGGTGAATAACAATGTATTAATAGTCTATAATCATCATCAGCAGTAGAATATACTTGGTGAGGAGTTGTTCTAGTAGTGGTGGTATGCACAGTGTGTATGTTACATACTAGACGTGGATATAAATAATGGATGGGATTGGTATACCAACTAAATATGATCGTTCAACAAACAACAGCAGCAGCATGTCCACGGTGGTAGTGGTATGTATGGGTGGGGTATTGGCACCGTGCTGACCTTTTAGATTGTGTCGACGGGTATTAATTGAGGAACAACGCTTGTCATTTTTAGTTTGGGTTTTGCTAATGATATGACACCGGTTCATAGACCAACGCGGGTGGCCATAAAGCAACATTACTCAATAATAATGGTAATTCGAGAGGGTATATCACAATTGAAAGATCCGTCATCATTACCAATTGCATTCATCCCACAGGATAGCTTAGAGAAGGAGATTAAGATGACTGCTATTCCTATGGCATAGACACACAATGATCTGTTACGAAAGTAGTTTAAAGTGGAAATAAAAGTTAAGCCTCTTTTACTTTTAGAGTATCGACTAGCCTTGGACTACGATCATCTCCGGAACGGGTGTTGATCTAAATATGAAAGTAATGTCCGAGTATGAACACTCGTTGGACTACGTAACTTCTTAAATGCACGTCGTTCGGCACTTCGTACATCTGACATGGTCACACTTCCACCTGATATCTCGACGATTTGACGAACAGTCTTGCCTTCGCCACTGTCGAGTCCTAATCGTAATCGGAGTACGTCACGTTCATATGGTGTTAACTCTGTTGCCATTGCATTCTCGAGACATTGACGTAGGAAGGATATTTCTACTTGATCTTCAGGTCTTGGCTCGGCACTACAGAGGTGGAGTGGGTGGGGTCATAAGTGCCGGGAAAAGAAGGCAGGTATACGAATACAAGCAAACTGTAACCCACACGACACTTACCATTTCAAAGTATCCAATATCAAAAGCTCCTGACTATTACTACCATCCCCTCCCGCCATACTACCCTTATAACTACCCCCGTTACCACTACCAATAGGTGCATCAACACTAACTAAACTCCCGGTAGCTCGTATGGCAGTCCTTAACCGTTGTTCAGATATACCCAATTGTTCGGCAATATATTCCTGTTCCGGCACCTCATCACCAATTTGTATATGATCTTTAACTATCTTATTATATTTGTTTTTAATATCATGTAATTGTGATGGTACACGTAGACATCCTGTGACCGCACGTTGGAAACATATACGTACGTAGGATGTTATCCAATGTGTAGCATAGGTACTAAATCGTAATCCACGTTCAGGATCATACTTATCCACGGCACGTGCTAATCCCAACATACCCTCTTGTACCGCCTCATCTAATGATGGACGATCCCATGATCCTTCATACATTTGACTTAGATATTTCTTTGTTGATTTGTCACTACTCTTTTTGTTACCATTCGAATTGCCACCGGCACCACCACCAGCCGAGGCACCAGCACCACTTAAATTCGAACTAGCCGTACTAAAACTATTCCTCATCCAATTTTTACTAATTGACATTACTAACTTGACATTACGTCGCATTAATACCTCACGTGCATATGCACCGTCTAATAATATATCAATTAATTCTTGACGACCACCGGATATTTGCAGTGTATGACTAATATCATAATTTGACAATTCTTGTAAAGGTAAGTGTAATAATGATGTGTAGGAATTACGTTGTGCTATTGAGGAGGTTGATGAATTTCTGTATCCTGTTCGTTTATGTCTCATTCCTTTATTATTGGAGTTGTTATTATTGGATTTTGGTGGTGGTGTAAAGTAATTAGTATCAGAAGTCAATTGTGACAAATGTTGTGAACGATGTTGGGCGTGATTAATTAGTAAATCATCCTCGAGGTCTAGACCTGCGATTGAGTTGTCATTCTCTTCGGCGGAGGAGCCGGGGTTGGTGGTTGAGGCGGCAATGGAGTCCTTATTAGGTCGGAAGCCATAAACACTTAAATATTCCAATTCATAACTTAAAAATTCCATATCCAATCCATCTGATTCCTCATTATTAACACCCTCATTATCTAAACCAACACCCAACTCTCTATCTACATTATCACTCCTACTATCATCATCAACTAACATTTCCAACTCGTTTAATTCCCTCCGTTCCTCTCTTTCTTCTATAATATTATGTATCTTGTCTTTAATTTGTCGTGCTTTAACAATTTGTCGTCCATATTGTATTTCTTCATTAAATGATAATATTGTATGATCTAACATTTCTTGATGTTGAAATACTTGTCCTGACTTTGTATGTATTGTTGGTTTATACCACTTTTGTTCTACATCCATTTTTTTGGGTTTCTTCTTGTCATTATTGTCATCTCTATTTCTAGTGTTGGCGTATAGTTTAGTATTGGAATTTATTGTCTTAGATTTTGATACTGCGGCCTCTGCTTTAGATGATGATTTGACAGTGGTAGATTTGGCAGCAGTAGTAGATGCAGTAGTAGATTTGGCTGACTTTCGTTTACGGGGTTTTGATATGACAGAGCTTATTTGTTGTTGCTTACTACCACCTTTAAGTTTAGAGGTGGCAGTAGGTCGAGCACGTATCTTAACACGTCGGGGTGGTAATATTTCCTCATCTTTGGACGATGATGCTAGACATGATTTTATTGACCTTCTATAATTATTATATTGATATTGTTGTATAGTTGGTGGTAGTAGTAATGAATGGTTGCCATCTGTTAGTAAGAGGCAGCAAATTGATAATAGTATTATTCTTCTTGACATTATTATACTATCAAGCCTCCTGTTTATTGGTACGATGAAATATATAATTGACAATCGAATGGATTGATAATAACAAACGTATTGTTTGGGTTGTGTGTATTTGCAATGCGCCTCAATCTCAACTAATCAAAGGCCAAAGGCGAACAAATTATGATCTTCTTCAACTCTCACTCTGCCCCTGGGCTTTTCGCTGCCCTTTCTCTAGAGGGTGTTACTGTGGACGTTGCTCGCGGCTTGTCTCCTACAATACGCATCGATTATAATGTTATTGTGTGATGTATATAGGACCATAATACTGTCAAGCTATTCATTAGAATCAGTTGTAAAAAACCTCGGTTATACAAACATTCTAATCTTCAAAGATATCATCTACCTAAAAACTCTCATAAATATAATCGGCATATGCAAATGAGTATATATGATGCTTTTAGTTTGGATTCTATTAATTGGTACAAACAGTATTGCAAATGCCTTTTATACATATCAAATACCAACTACAACTACGATACTTTGCCCAGTATCGAGATTATACGGAATAAATGAATGGAGAGATAAATTCTCATCAACAACAAGTAGTACAACAACATCAACTAATAACAACAACTCCTCAACTATACCAGACGACTATACCCTCCCTTTGTTACTATTACCATTCAAACCAACTCAAATACTACTACCAAATTACAATTCAAACAAGGAAAATATATAGACATTATAGATGAAGCATTAACATCATATGAATCTGTAGTTGGATTATCAATCTTAGACGATGATGGATTTGTTACCATATGTTGTTGTATGTGAGATTAATGAAGAATCATTTATAATGAATTCTGTGGGATATAGAGGATTTTCAAGTGTGGAAGTTGATGTATGTGCTGTTGGTAGGGCATATCGTGTTACTACTTAGTACAAAAGAAGACGAAAAGAAAGCACAGGAAGAAGATAGGACATTTTTAATACGAGATGATACAGTATCGGGTGTTAGTAAGAATATATCATTTCCATTAGATAGGAAACAACCGATTAAGACTGCTCAAGATGATATTCATTTAGGACTAGTTCATGAATGGTATGATGATATAATGAATGAGGATGAATTTGCTATTGCTAATGAGTATCTAGAGAACATTCATGGGCTATTGGGTATATCTAATGATGACAGGCAACAAGAAGTACAGCAACCACCCTTAGACGATAGAATACTACATCAACAAAAATTATATACCGACGCATACACATTAATGTTGGAGCAACAGACTAGTCTACAACAATCGAATACAAGTAAAGAACAGCAACTTCTCCATTCGAAACTAGTAGCGGCTAGTTGGGGTGCACTTGCTGCCGCTACTAATACCGTCAGGGGAAGAAGTAATATAAGATCATCATCATCTACTATAATAACAAAGGCAATTGAAACAAGAAGTATAGTTGAACGACTTAAATTAGGGTTGGCAGCGATATTAGATAGTCAAATTCAAATGCCATCTGGCAGGGAGGATAGTAGTGGTGTTATCGGAGAGCATAAGGAGAATACATTTCAATAAACTATTGCAAGGTTCACGCGCTATATCAAATGAATAATGTAACCACCTAGTACCTAGATAGTATGCACAACAAGATTTAGGGTTAGGGTTAGGTAGGGATGGTGTAAATCTTGTTGGGGCTTCCCTTCACTTTGAAAACTCTTCCCTTGGATCCTTACCGGCATGTTCTTATTGTTATTATAGTGGTAGCCTCTAATGTGTGTTGAATGAAAGTTGTACCGCCGCCTACTTGTGCACCCGTCTTAACCCTGGAGTGTCTCGTTCCTCCAGAGATAGGAGCTTCGGGCATTTTCATCGTCTCTGGATCTTTTCAAGAAGTTTTGTGGATCACATGCATACTTGAGCATGCGTCGGCTGCTCAATATCAATAGTAGTAGTAGCCTTTAATA
>Ga0075437_13131_pt1 | contig 11079 bp, 5 predicted proteins | sample MintriMetagenome_FD_74266 | JGI IMG/M metagenome (GOLD analysis project Ga0075437, IMG submission 74266) | Marine eukaryotic communities from Monterey Bay, USA to study complex ecological interactions - Minidiscus trioculatus and... | ecosystem: Environmental > Aquatic > Marine > Unclassified...
AATTTAGTGGATGATAATTTCAAACAACTTATTGGAAGCATTAAAGGATTAGCAATTGGTGGAGCTACTACTCCTCAACATATTGATGATGCATTGAATGTTAATAGATCGATAGGTGAACGACTTGAGTTATTGAGGGATCGACATCTCGAGGTGGAGAGGGAGAAGAATAAGCGGCAGTTGGAATTAGTATCACAAAATGAATTACTGTCTTCAGATGATAACAAGAAACAACGAACCGATACCAATCAAGATGCTGCTGTAAGGGAAGATAGCATCTCTGCCTCTACCCCTATGGAAGAGGATTCAGATGTTGATAGTGTAGATGAAGATGCCTCCCAAGATGTGGAGTTTGAATGTGATGACAAAGATGTAATGACAACCGATTCCCCTTTGAGCTCCACTCTTACTCTTCCAGATAATCTCAACACATCCGATAATGAATCAGAAGATGAAGTAACATTAGTAGACGGCACAGTTAGTGTAACATTAGTAGATGGCACAGTTAGTGGTAATGATAATGATGCTGATATAAATGATGGCGGTCAACTTCCTACTACACCCACAACCATTAACTCGCCACCAACTAGTCAGCCATCAAATCATGATATTGAATGCTTGTCGGATTCTTCAAAATTGACAATCTATTTACACAACCAACATACCATCCTATCTAAATACTCCAAGACTCCCCAGAATACGGCGATTACTGAAAAATCAACAAAGAGCTTAGAGGCATTTAAAGATATACCTAATTGTATCAACGCACTTGGATTGTCAACTGATGTATTGGAATCACTCGACAAAGTAATGAAGTTGGAGGTTATAGATGAGGCTAGATCAGGATCTCTCTTTGATGCATTTCAAACTCAATATGGCACTGGTGCTAAGAAGATTAACAATTTAATACTACCCGAATTGAAGGCTGAGTCATATAATAATGTTCAGAGGTGCAAATTGTCTCCATTTTGGGATAAATCGGATTGCACCATTAATGTCCGAGCAATATTGATTGGGGGATTAAACAATGGAGATTCGGCAAGTAGCATTACCAAATCCATCAGAGATGGCAACGAGAAACATAATTGGGCAGCACCAAAGTTCAGTAGTCGTCCCATCCTTGAAGAACAGTCGAATGAAAATGATACATTAGCTCCAATTGTGGGCATCCTTGCTCGTGGATCGAGTGGAACTGGCAATAATCTCACATCCCAAGTCGTCAAGTGCTTCACAACATCATATCTACTTGTCAAGACGGGTATATTGCCTTCACACACAGAGATAAGTGAACAAGTCTTTGCTGCCTTCGATACTGACCGAGATGAAGTATATGACGCACAAGCAGTGTCCTCATTTATCTCGTTTCTTCTCAAGACACCCCAAAAACGACTAGTCTACCTATCAGTGAACGAGATTCTTCGTGTTGGTCTTCCACCCAAAGATGCTGTGACATTAGTCCTCATCTTCATTAATATCCATCCAAACATCAAGTTACTATCAACTAGTGAGTTAGGCATGCCATTTCTTGGCGTTGTTCTCAGAAACTACGAGTTTTATGAAGGTGAAAGGCTTATTAATCAAGTATTTGGCGGTGGCGCAAAGCTTCCAGGCGTAAAACTTGTTGGTTATCCCGATAGTGAACTTGCGTATAAATTGGATGCGGAGATTACTATCGATAGTGAATATCAGGTTGTTACGAACGGTAGTAATAAGACAACAATAAAGAAGTTTGCTGAATCATTATTGAAACATTTGCGTGATATTGAGAAACAAAACAAAACTGTCATCCAGATTGAAGACGGAATCAAGTCGGGATTAAGCCATCCAAAAGCTGGTTCTATTGGTGGCAATGTATGTGTGATTGTTGATGAAGTGTCAACTTACCATGTCACAAAAGATAACTTGCCGTTAGATCAACAACCTACCAATATTGACAAAGTAATGGATGAGAAGATTGCTGCAAAGTTACCTATCAACATCGGTAAGAAGAAGTATGTCATCATTTACCTCCGCAATACAAATATAGATCAATCGGATAGTATATTCAAATTAGCAGCTGATCAGTTCACAATTTGCTACGCAGCGGGTGTGGCTCGGAAGTTAATCAACAAGGAGACTGAGTTGATCATTATATTTGACAATGGAAACCATAGAGATGGCGAGCTCAACCCTGGTCTAGCAAGAGCATTTGCATACATCTGTGATGGAAATGTTATAGCATTTATCAGTTCAACATCAATTCGTTGCACAAACCTTCGTGTCTTGTTCAAGTGTCTACAAGGAACATGCTCAGGAAGTAAAACACAGTTGATCACCGCACAACATAGCTCTGAATTAGCAGCAGTCTTTGTGGAGTACGAGTACGGGCGAGTGGTTGCCAACAAGATCAGATACAACAAATTTGATGCAACATCCGAAACTTTGCGTGGTGGTCTTTGTGATCTACTTAAGAGGTTGAGTGAATACATGAGCACATGTAGTCGTTGGAGGATCAGTAAAAGTAATTCTCTCTTTTTGAATGAAATGAAACATGCAATTGAGCAACAGCGGCTAGAGAAGGAAGCAATTTCTGTGATCGGTAAAGCTACATCGGAGGATAAGAACATGAGCCCTGAGGAGAAGGGGCGTATGGCAACTGAGAGAGAGAAGAATGAACGTGTAGCTGGGTGGACTTCACACCTTGTTTCCTTGCAGGGTACAGGGTTTGCACAAGATGACCGAGTTAGGGTGAACACCGAAGGAGATCGGGTATGGTTAGTCAAGGGCATAAGAGAAGACGGAAGATTCAAGCTCCGTGATGAATCTGATAAGGAAACTATCTATGTCAAAAAAAGATATATCCTTGCAGGTCGGACATAATAGTTAGTAGAAAGTACTCTTCGGTCCTATACCAAAGCCTTGACACCAATGAAATAGCATATCGTACTCAAAACTGAAGACTTAGTTGAGTAGTGTCATCAGTAGAATATTATATGAACTGTTTCATTCACTATATCAATCCTGATTAATCTGTGTGTACTTGATAGATGAAGTTTCCCGTCTTTTGCAATTCAGTTTCGGTATCCTATTTTTGCCGCCTTGAAGCAACAAAGGCACCACTCATGGAGTTTCACACGACGGATGACGGAGAGTACTATTATTACTAGAGCGGAAGATTGTTGGCAAATTGCAACATAATATATATCGCACACCTCCATCATGGTAAAGTTATCGTCTATACTCAGCATTAGTACCATCAGCGGTACTGCTGCCGCCGCCACTTTTCAACAACAACCAGCAATCTTACAACATATTCATCATGATATGGTACAGAAAGCACTTAACCTACCTCCTAACGGTATTGTACAACAGCATAAGCATAGGTTTACTCAAGTAGAAGAAGATGAAGATTGTCCAGGAACACCATTGTTATGGAAGATTAACGATGAAGATGGCAAGCATAGAGGGTTTGCGGTTGGTACAATGTAAGTTTTAGTTTTTAGTATGCCCCCATTGTTTTTCTTTGGATTTGCAATTCTTATAACATTCACATGTGTTTATAAATTATGTAGGCACTTGCCCGCTGATGTTGTATTAACTGAAAAGGCATACACCTCCATCTTGGCGGCCATCGAAGACTCATGCGATGTATACGGAGAATTAAACACCCTGGATACAAATGTAACATCTGTAATTGAAGCATGTGCAACTCCAGTAATCTTAAATTCGGCAACACTCCTCGATATACCCGATGAACAATTACAAGATGAATTACGTGCCAAGTTACTCGAGGTAATATCAACCTACATTGAACCCAACATGGAAGTTGCACAAGTTATCGCATCACGATTAGAACCATTACCATTGGCTGAGATACAACGTATGATATTGTATGCTAATACTCCGGAATATATGGCGAATCACTCTGTTAGTATTTATACTGATACTGGTGCTCCGTCTTTGGATGTTAACATGTTGTTATTAGGTCGACCTGCTGATGATATTGAGGAACCTGAAGATCAGTGTGAGTTACTTCCTGTCCTATATCCATCAGCTGATGTTTATAAAGCGGGATTTGCCATGGATCCAGAGGCATTCTCCCAAGACATACGTGATTCTCTTGATCTCAGTTTATCAAATGAAATTGAAATGTACAAATGTGGTGATATTGATGCATTTGTTGCAGCCAATACTGATGGGGCTATGTTCCTGGATGAGGTTACTAATGATGTGGCAATAACAATCCGTAATCAAAACATGGCTAAAATGATTGTTGAGGTGTTAGCTGACAATCAGAATGAAAGGGTTTTGTTTGCCGTTGGAGCCGCTCATTGGCAGATTGGCAATGACAACTTTGACAGTTTGGAGACTCTCTTATTGAAAGATGGGTATAGTTTGGAGCATGTACCTGACTATCATCCTAGTGATACTGAGAACCATGATAATGACCATTGTGATGTGATCTTTAATCCAGAAACAGGGATCTTCGATGTAGATCCTGATGATGACACGGTTCCCTCTCCTATGATCACCAGTCAACCTGTACACTCAGTAATCTTAACAGACGATGATACAGATGATGGTGTTGACCCCTCTGAGATTGTCGATACAACTGAGACTGTTGAGGAGGAAACCACTCCAACTGCAACACCGCCTGCTGATGATCCATCTCCAACGCCACCAGTTGGAGTGCCTAGCAATGTGGAAGCACCCACTTCATCAAGTACAATGAATAGTGCATCGTTTCTTCTTGGGGCTGCTGGTTTTATTTATCTTTTCAGTTGTATGTAAAGTTGTTATTATGGGAGAAATATATGTTTAGGGGGTATATTGTTTGCAAGTGATAAAGATAATTTTAATTCATTTATCCTAGTTGTATAACTTAAGCAGTTGTATGTTCATCTCTTTCTCTCTTCCTTGAGGCTCCTTTGTGTCTTCCAATGTAAATTTGACATTGCATCTCTTCAAATATAGTGTGTTTCTCGTCACTCATGCACTCCATATCTGCCTCTGTTATATTAGCCAGAGCAGTAGTCTTACTCTGTCCAACCGACAGTAGTCTTACTCTGTCCAACCGATACTATTGTTTCCAAGAGGAATCTATTTGATGCATCACATTTAGAGTTGCCATAGTCTCTCAAGCCAAGTTGACAAGGGCAACGCTTTGCAAAGTTCTCGTCATGCATGAAATCATTCCATAACTCAAAGTATATCCCTTCTGTTTCGGCTGCTTCAAAAAACTTCCGCTCGAGATCTGGTTTCCTCCATCTGACGGCAAGAATAATGATACCGTGTTCAGGATGTAAATGTTGTTTGATTGTATAAATCAAAGGATCATACGACTCGTGAGTATTATACAGCAAGTCTGAGCCAAGAATGATTTGAAACTTTTCATTGTGGTCTGACAATGTCTGTCCCCATACCAATTCTTCTGACACTAAAGCCGTATCATATGCAATCAGTTGACGGTTTCGATCAAATCTTCTAGGCTCATGGTTTCGATCTATATTCATATCAAGTAACTTGATGGTATTCTCGCCGATATCAGATAGTACGACAGTAACCTGGTTACTCTTTTTGAATTCACTTTCCCTTTCATCTAGTACTCTGCAACACGATGTAAGTGCAGCAGCAAGTGCTAGACCACAAACACCCAATCCACTACCGAGCTCCAAACACTTGATGTTTCTTATTTTTCGAAAATTATCATATTGGAACCTCTTCTTCAGTAAGTTTATACCGAATGTAGATGTCAATGCCTCAGCCAGCAATGTTCCTGATGGCCAAACCATGGAGCAAGTTCCATCTCCTTTATCAATGTGTTTGTCATTATTTGCTTCTGGTAAAGCCTCGAGTAATTCCAGAGATGGTGTTGTTTCATTTTCACTTGCTGTAGCATTTGGCAGTTCAATTGTGGTGATACCATTGACAGCTTCTTCGGCTTGACCTGGCATCTTAGTTTCTGTATCAGGCTTATCACTCGTACTACTACTGATATCATCTTTCAAGCCATCCAGTTCATCCATCAAACTAGACTTAGATGATGGCTTTGTATCGTTGCTACAATCTTCTGCATTTTTCTCCTCAGTATTATTCTCATCTTCGGCGGTATTATTATTCTCATCTTTAACACCCACTTGAATTTGTAGTACATCTCCTGCTACCGATCCAATAGGTACCAATACTTCTAATTCGTTGCCTTCGTATTCAAATGTTAATGAGTCTACACCTGCCTCTGCATTCGGAGGTACTGTTAGAGAAACTATCCTTGTTTTGTTGTTGGTATATTCCATTATATGATACAAGTATATATAAATAGTGATTAATTACTCTGAGTATACTGCAATAAATAATAAATAGATTGAATATATGGGATGTTTGTAATAGTAGCGTCGTTATGTAGAGTATGGGAATGATGTTTCTCGTGCCAATGAAAGGGGAGGATACGGGGAGATGTGGGGAGAAGACTCTCGTATTGCAAGAAGATATAATATTATGTTCCCTTTAAAAAATGCCTTCCTTGGAACAGATTAGCATGATAATCAATGAACTCTATTCTCTTATCATTGTTAAAGCATAGCGCTAGAGTGCTATCACTCCGTTAGTCAAAATATAGGATACCAATATTTTTATGTCAAACAGCGTCAAATATCTTTTATTCGACAGACGGAAGGAATAATAGGATTGATAAAGAAATATACTTGCTCCTACACTACCAGTGTAGTCAATAGATCCCTTATTAATATTTTCCCTATCTGCGGTGGCCTCATATCTGTAGGCTTTATATTCTTGAAGATATCGTTATATCTTCAAAACTTTTCAAAGAACAACGCAATCTGCTGCAGCAGGGGAGGCATATCAATATAATGGCATCTAATAATGAAGATCAAGATATTAGGAGGAGGGAGAATGCAATAGCTGAGGTAAAAGTTCTTAAAGGGCGAGAATATGGAAAAGGTGTGACTCGCTGTTGTCACGAGGAGTTTATCAAACCGTAAGTAATCATTGCAATGATATATGTACTTACTTCCATTCTATTATTTAATGCCTTAAACTCACCTGTTATCAATTATTATTTTCAGTATGTATATTGTGGTTGATCATTATCACATAGACAGAGAGGTAGTTGCCACGGCATGGAATTTATGTGATCGCATGATCAGCAAACAAACCGCAGCAGGTCTAGGGGTGGAAAGGTTGGGAGTTATTCTAGTCACATGTCTACTCCTTGCTATTAAAATGAAGTGTCGTGCGTTTTGCGAGGGAGAGATTGCCGAAAATATCACAAGGTCTCTATGTACCCTCGTAGGCCGGGATCATACTTGTACGCCTGCACAAATAAATGCTATGGAGAAGGAAATGCTAAAGACACTTGATTGGAAGGTTAATGCACCAACTATGCAGGATTTTGTTAGATTATATGTTGATTTGCATCCTCTTGGTAAGCTTGGTGCAAGGAATGACACTTTTGCTGCTCAATACCTCCATGAAATTACAAGATACCAAGTTGAACAGGCGATTTATAAACAAGAACTGATGATGAACTACAAGCCATCAATCATAGCATTCGCCGCCATGATGAGGGTTGAGGAGGGGCTTGAAGAAGCCATTCTCCCCCTTGATATGAGAGAGGCTGAAACGCTCTCACTTCATGGGGATTTCAAGTTGGAGCCTGCCGAGGTTGAGGAATGTTTATTCGTCCTTGAACATTACACTGAAAAGATTATCCCATATGAAGAATATGAATCTGAAATTCATCGTCTTACGGCTGCAAACATTGCTCGCAATGCAAATGCCGACCCGGCGCTTGCACCTGTAGGAGTTACCGATGACCTCTAAGTGAGGGGATTATTGTTGTGGTTAGGGGGATCTTTGACTTCTTCTATGTGGTTTACTTCTCTTTACAACTTCTACACTGCTAGTTCAGCATATAACTAAACATGTATTTAATATCACTAATGGAGGTATTCTTATCATTACACGCCATTGGTATTAACAGTAGATAAAAATCCAAAGAAGTAGCGTTATCTACAATACTTTATTCTATCAACCAAACCGCATCTTCTGATTCTTTTGATTCGATAAATACAAATATTTACTCACAAACGTTCTTGGGTGTACCTCACCAAATTATTAATCAGCACATCGAGTTGTTTGGTCAGCATTGAGTCCAGCACCAACTGGGAGAAAGCATAGATCCTCACTAGGAGCAACGGCTGATACCTTTACAGCCTCTCCGACAATTGAATCAGCTACTACAGCCGATGCAGCCTCTGATGGAGGATATACTTGCCAGAATTTGGTCTTTTCTTCTTCCCAGTTATCCAAAATTGCCTCGGCCTTTTCACTTCCAGTCTGTTCAAAGTGACGTTCAATCATACTTCTCAGTTGAACCTCACCGGCGGCGGTGGAAACAGTTTGATACTTGACAATTTCTTCATTGACACGTTCATTAAATCGTCCATCTTCGTCGTAGAAATATCCAATACCGCCAGTCATACCAGCACCAACATTTCTACCGACAGTACCAAGGGCAACAACTACACCTCCTGTCATGTACTCACAACAGTGATCACCTGTACCCTCACAGACGGCATATGCTCCACTATTACGGACACAGAAACGCTCACCAGCACGGCCATTGGCGTGGAAGTCTCCGCCTGTTGCTCCATAGAGACAGGCGTTTCCGACAATACTTGAGTCAGCGGCTACGAAACCGGCATCAGCTTCTGGTAGCACAACAACCTCTCCTCCATGCATACCCTTTCCAACGTAGTCGTTGGCTTCACCAGTGAGTCTAATTTTCATTCCTGGAAGAGTAAAGGCTCCAAATGATTGTCCGGCACTACCAAACATGTTGATATTCAAGTTACCATCAAGTCCCTTGTTACCATACTTGCGAGCAATATCTCCAGCCAACATTGCGCCAGTACTACGGTCAGTATTCTTGATGTTGAAGCTAACGGCAGTGTCACCTTCATTCTTCTCGAGGGCTTCCTTGACATCAGGATGATTACACATCTCACGATCCAAGTCGGAACTAACCTTATTGACATGAACAACATCGCCCTTGAGTCCACCACCCTCGGCAGGTGTAGCACGGAGGAAGGCACGGTCATCCTTACTATCGGGGATGCTAGAGAAGAATCCTGATAGAGACAAACCCTTTGTCTTGGCAATTCGAGCTAACTGGGCATCGTCTTCCTTGAGTAAGTCGGAACGTCCAATCAAGTCTTCAAATTTAGAGTATCCCAAGTGGGCCATGAGTTCACGAATCTCCTCAGCAACAAACATGAAGAAGTTAACAACATGTTCGGGTGTTCCTGGGAACTTCTTACGGAGCTCTTCCTTCTGACTTGTTACGCCCACTGGACATGTATTGAGATGGCACACACGCGCCATGACACAACCCTCGGCAATCATAGCAATAGTACCAAATCCGAATTCTTCAGCACCCATCATAGCAGCGATGGCAAGGTCACGTCCAGTACGAATACCTCCATCCACACGAAGAGTAACGCGATCACGTAGTCCATTGGTAAGTAAAGCAGAGTGTGCCTCTGACAGTCCCATCTCCCACGGCATACCTGCATGCTTGATGGATGATAGAGGAGAAGCACCGGTACCGCCGTCACCTCCAGAGATTTGGATGACATCAGCTTGTGCCTTAGCAACACCACATGCGACAGTTCCAATACCAATTGATGATACAAGCTTGACAGAAACTCCTGCCTTTTCATTGATGGCGTGCAAATCATGGATGAGTTGAGCAAGATCCTCAATACTGTAGATATCATGATGGGGTGGGGGTGAAATCAGAGTAACACCGGCCTTACTTGCTCGTAATGTAGCAATGTAATCCGAAACCTTTGGTCCAGGCAATTGTCCTCCCTCGCCAGGCTTGGCACCCTGAGCCATCTTAATCTCCAACTGTTTACCAGTGACCAAGAATTGGGGTGTAACACCAAATCTGCCACTAGCAATTTGATGAACATAAGAGTTGGCTGAATCTCCATTCTTAAGGCCAGCAAGATGGGGGAATGTTGGACTACGTCCCTTCTCATCAACATCGGAAAGATCAGTGCCACGTACAACATCTTCGCCACCCTCACCTGAGTTTGACTTACCACCGACACGGTTGACAGCAATAGCAAGTGTTTCATGGGCCTCGCGACTTAGTGCTCCCAAACTCATGGCACCGGTACAGAATCTCTTCATAATCTCTGAGGCAGGCTCGACATCCTCAATGGCAATACTCTCACGGTCTGATTCAAAGTCAAGTAGGTCACGAATATTTGCCAATGGAGCTGATTCTAAACTCTTCTTGAATATTTCATAGTTGGCAACACTCTTGGGTTGAACACCATCATTCTCAGCCTCATCACGATTGGTAGCGGCACTAACCTTCTTATCCAAACCAATAGCATCATGCAGTAACTTGGCAAGATCACTTGAGTTGACATGGTACTCTCCCATCTTGGGCACAGGCTTGTAGTATCCGTAGTTGATCAACTTGGCCTTCTCGTCGGCAGTTTCAGGACGCATCATGACAGTCTCGCTGGCAATATCCTCAAGGTTTGCTCCACCGATACGACTTGTGGTGCCCTTGAAACTAGTGTCGATGACATCACTGCCCAGACCCATAGCCTCGAAAATTTGTGCACCTTGATAACTTGAGAGTAAGGAAATTCCCATCTTGGATAGAATCTTGAGTAAACCATTCTCAACGGCAGTACGGTAGTTTTGTTGTGCCTCGTCCAATGATGTAGAAGTTAATTTGCCAGCTTCCATCATCTTCTGTGTACGTGGATTAGAATGCCATTGCTTGACGGTTTCGAGTGCGAGGTAAGGATGGACGGCGTTGGCACCATAACCTACCAACATGGCAAAGTGATGTGTACTCCATGCACTACCAGTCTCAACAACAATACCAGTATCCATTCGAAGTCCCTCCTTAATCAAACGGTGATGAACGGCACCCACAGCGACTAGGGGAGGAATGTAGGTAGATCCATCCAACTCGGATTGGTCGGCGGCTTTGTCACTAAGGATAAGTACCTCCACACCGCCACGGACATCCTCAACAGCCTTGTCACAGAT
>Ga0075437_10704_pt1 | contig 11046 bp, 9 predicted proteins | sample MintriMetagenome_FD_74266 | JGI IMG/M metagenome (GOLD analysis project Ga0075437, IMG submission 74266) | Marine eukaryotic communities from Monterey Bay, USA to study complex ecological interactions - Minidiscus trioculatus and... | ecosystem: Environmental > Aquatic > Marine > Unclassified...
TTGTCAATATCACCTTCATACACTATATTTGGTCTGCTGTGCTTGGTTTGATAGAGTTGAGAGATGCATGTTGATAATGTCGATGATCGATGATAAAGTGAAGAGTGGACGATGGTATGATATGATATCGTTGCAATAGTGCTACCGTAATGTATTGCAATTGAAGATTGAATGAGAATTATGAGCAACTAAATGATGAAATACTATTCTGCTGCATACTGATATCTGATAGGGGCTCTACAATACATTGACATCATAGCGGCATCAAAGCCACAATGATCAACGACACATCGAGCCCATCATCTTCATTGATGCTCACTAACGAGATAACATCTCAACTGTTATGAACGTCGTTTCATCAACGAATGATGTCCAGCCTTTATAGATGCACATGTTTTATAGGATGAAGTGTTTTAATATGTGCATTGGGGGTAGAGATTGAGCCCATGTTTGTGTTATTTAGACTCGATTGCAAAAAGGATACACCGGCTAAAATTACAATTGCCCCGCACTGCAGCACAGAGAAGCCCTTCTCTTTTGTGTTGATGTAAAACAAAGCTGATAAGGTGGTTGCAATCAATGACAACAACGATGCTAACGGACGACTACCAACTACATAAACACAATACCAAATTGCTATCATTCATAGCAAAACTCGGCCTATGTCTATTCTTCACTCTTTTACTACTTTCATTGCTAATCATTTCACCAATAAAACCAAACAAATTATTCTTTGATAAACATGGACGTCGGCATCGATTACTGGGTGGTATAAACTTAGTCTGGTTATTGATTGGAATATCAAATCTCATAGTCTATCAACCAACAACATATATTGCAACAAGTGATCATGATGATGTGCATATTATCAATCGAAAAATTATCAATTCATACGCGATACAATGTTTGTCATATGATATAATATTAGGTATATTAGGTATACTATCCACACTCACGGCAGCAAGAAGTTTTCCACATAGATATATTACAACCAATTTAAAAGGAGAAAGTGGTACGCTATCTAATCATGCTATAGTAACACAGAGTGAAATGATCGAGCATTCTTTCTACCAGATTGTTAATTTATGTCAGGCTGTTTATTTACATCTCATTACATATTGGATGGCCACAGATGCTAGTAGTAGCAGTGTAGTAAGTTCGATGGCATATAACAGTAGATTGATGCTATTACTATTAGTTACATTACCGTGGGCTGTAAGAAGGAAGTTCCCGGTCAATAGCTTCAGTGCAAACTGGACTACTGAGCAACAACAACTAAATGAAACATCAGATAAGAAGGTTAAAGCTGGTACAAAGAGAAGTAGCAACAATCACATTAACAACATGTATAGAATAAAGAAATGGCAATATATATTCTACAAGCATGTTATATTGCATGGGTTGAATATATCTATTGCATTTCCAAAAGGAGGGATATCCAACTTTAAGTATGTCGATACTGATCATCTGCCATTACCACTAACAACTGAATGGAGAATATTTTGGATAGCACTAAACACATCGTATGTAATGGAATTCTTCTTAAACAGTTTAGTTAAGCGTGGCATACTTAGTCAACAGTATATGATGATATTAAATGGATTACTGATGTGTTCAGCTTCATTAGCTGCGGTATGTGCTATTAGTAGTGTTCGGTTAGAAGCTGCGATGTTATCACTGTTATTCAACTTTGGTCATAGAGGTCATGATGTTATTAACACGATGACAGTGGCGTGTATCGTTAGTTACATTTGAGCAACGTGTTGGGAAGCATTCCATACTACCACGGCAACAGTTAGTCGATTAAGAGTTGACAAAGGTAAAAGACACATGATGTGGAGATAAACTTCCTTTTTCTATACAAGAGGCCACTAAACTAAAGATATCGTACTCCGAGGAGTGATTCGGCTACACATACATATATCAACTATCCAGACAGATACACCAAACTATCATCAACCGCCGAATAAGAATCAATCGACCGAACAAAACAAACGATGCTATCACTCCTCAAAGCAAAGTGCCCCAAAAGAAGCAAACAGCCCAGAAAACAACAGCTACCGCCAAAGAGAAAGTAAACTCCTTGGCAGTACTACCTGCATTCGTCTCCTCACCATCAAAGCCAGCCTTGATATGAGATACTTGAGGAAGAGGTTCCATCGGTACATTGATTGTAAAGGGAGTGGCTGGATCATAACGTCCAGGGCGAGTCACACTATTACTATCCTCCTCACCCCTCAATGCACGACCACCTACCAACTTGACTTGGACAATACCAGAAACGGTAGCACTTGACAACTGGCCGAAGGAGAAGAATCTCGAAGGCACGACAGTGGACACACCGACGGCCGTGGCATTCTTGACAGTAAGGGATGAGATCTCACTATTCTGAATCAAGAGACCATCCACGATAAGAAGAGTCTCATTATCAAGAGAGGTCATCTCAAGAGTATTCAGAAAAGCAATCTCAACATCTGAATCCATGGATTGGATGCACACGTTGAGGATGCTGTTGGGTGCTAGGGGAGTGTTGTTGCAAGTAAATGAATCTAAATCATCACACTTGCAGGCCATGACATAGCTATCAACATTGGCCTGACCTGATCCACTTGATAATGAGGCAGTCTGCATCGACACATCCTCGACAGCTTCAAAGTCAACAGTGAAATCAAAGAAGATGTCAATATCACGTTTGCTGTGTATGTTGATATGGATAAGATATAAGAAGAGGAGAAGAAGATGAGTACTCATACATACACGACCACACAAATACCAAACACCAAACACGACAACATAAACAACAACTTACTCCTCCTTGATGACAGCTCCTCCTGATAGTAACTGAACACGAATACAGAACTCAAGCTTACTATCATCCCAAATGTTACTAGATGTGATGGATGACTTGTCCAAATCAAGCATAATTTCAAGTCCGTCATGATCGGCATCAACATTCGACATTCGAGCAGAGGTAGTGATAATGTTCATACCCGTGATGGGAGCTACGCAATCCTTATCGAAGAGATCAATGTTGAATGTACGGCCAGCTCCAATGAGATAATCCAATGTGATTTCATTGGTAACGCCTTCTTGAAAGTCCGTCTCAAGAGATTGATAGAGGATATCCCAATTGCCAATCTGAGCAGTAGTTGGTGTGGCAAGGATGGCAGTGGCGGCACAGATGGATTTGAAGATACTTGAGGATGGCATGATATGGTAGTTGATTGTATCTGTCGATTAGTATTGAATAGAGGAGAAGAATGATATGATAGGGTGACAATAGTTAGTACACGATTGGTGAGCTGAACACATGATATGAACACATGATGTGTCTCAATCATGCATGATGATCAACTATCGCTGGCATATGATATGAATAGTAGACTCTACAACCGACTGTCTACTATGAGCAAATCTACAACCGACTGTCTACTATGAGCAAACATCAGTTGATACAACATATGCAACAACAATGTTAAGTCGAACCTTGTGATTGTGAATGGCGGCCATCGATCTCTTAAACCACACCGCCATCGTCAACAGAAGATACCTCATCATTGCAATAATAATAAACACATTACTTACTTGGACGATGATCAAATGGAAGAGTAGTAGTCGTTATAGCTGATGAGCGGTGTAGACTTTGAGTAGTTGTGTGTAGATGATGTTGTGTTGATCAGTTTGGAAAATTATGAGCAGAGGAAGAGGAGAGTGTGTGAGATGAAACGAGGTCGTGCATGAAATTTATGTGCACCGAAAAAAAAACGATTGGAGTATCTTTCTTGCAATGACACAACTCCGACCAAATTGCAGTCACGTTAGACTTACTTGTACTTCTACTACAACAACTACTACTTGATCAGTTGCTTGTCTATATCTATATCATATAGCTGCTCCATCAGCATGGCATAGTATAAAGAGATAGCTGAATCAAGAAAGAGATAGAGTAACTGAGTTGTTATTATTATTAGATTGTAGAGGATACACGACTACGAATGGTCGATACGTTATACTCTTATTTTCTTAGTAGTATTATATACCTTTGTCTTATATTCAACATTCATAGCATTAGTAGAAACTGGATACTTATCAAACGGCGCAGCTCATATCTAAAGCTAGTTGATTAGCACGCTACTGGCTATTCAAGTTAGATGATTAGCTGCTACCTCAATAACCACCCAAGTATCTCCGTAGTGAGTGTCCAACTAGAAGTTGTTACTTTACATTAGCTTCTCTTTATGATTACACATGTATATCTTCTTCTCGTATTCTAATCTCAAGGAAGTAGAGGGGAGTAGTCTGAGGTATCTTGAGAGGCTAGATGAGTTTGAGAATGGATTGCAATCAAAAGATACTTGACGCTAAGTTGTTCGAATAATCGTCATACCATATCTTCTTAGACCCTTATGTTAAGAACTCATCACATTAACATAATCTTAAACTAAAAATAAGACACAAACTTATCAATACCAAGTCGCTGCTATAGTCTAGGGTTTTAGTTAGAGTATCTTCTGAGATAAATCATGTGGCTAGCTAATGAGAACCTGAGAATTAGATCTGGAACCATTGACGAAGTAGATCTTCCTCTTTATGTTTCATACAAAGTCCTCCCTCTTTTGCATTATCATAGCATCCCTCGTGGCTGCAACTCTTTTCACTTCTCATATCACATGTTTGTTTCTCAACAGGATACTCGGAGGATACTCCTCTCTGACTGCACACACCGATGTTCGTAACAACTTCAGAACCACTTCCAATACTAGATGGTGGAGTGATTATACCGATACCGCTACGAGCTTTGTGTAACCATCTCTTCTTTAGATGAGGAGTAGACTGAGTTACAATATGGCTAGTGGTATCCTGATCATGATCCTCTGTTGTTTCCGCCACCTCCTTCTTCTTCTTCCGTTCTAGATCCATCTTCGTATGTTCGTTCATGAGATATGTCTTTAGATTTGGATGACTAGAGAAACATATCAAAACCGTAGTTAGATATCTATGCATCAACTATCATCAATCATTCATTGTCAACCATACTTTCACTTACCGCTTTTGGAACTTTTGAGCATAACTTTTGACCTGCTTGTTTGTCCTGCTTTTGACAATGCCGCTGATCAAACTCCAACTTCCCCATCCATGCTTTATCACTCCGGATTGAAACTGAGCCTGCTCATGATTACTCCACGTTCCTTCTTCTTTCATCATATCATCTACCTTCTTCTTAGTCTTAAATGGCAGTAAGATACTCTTCGTCTCCCGACTTAACTTCATAATCTTTTGGAACTGATCATTTGATCGATGATACCCATTGCCTTTTGTCATGGTATGCTGTATGCTAATATGCTGATATAATAGTGAAGGAAGTAGAGTTTGCTTTACTTATGATCAGAAAGTGAGGTTATGGAGTAAAGAGTAGGCGGGTATCCTCATGTCGTTTTGTTTGTACCGGTATCCCAAACTCTCACCCTCTCCCCTGCTCTCATAATTTGCATCTAGGTTCAAACATACAGCTTTATTACTAATATCTTCTCCTACATTGACTTTGAAATACAGGTGAGTCTGTTTGGTATTGTGTTTGTTGACTAGATTTGAGGAGAGGATAGCAGACAAGAGCTTCCCACTCTCTTTTCATTCGGTGGCATGCAGGTGATGAGGACTGCGGTATCCCACTATGTTGCAAAATATCGTTGATATGTGTGAGTTGGTACATCACAAGCACTTTCTTTGGTTCAAATGAGTCAAGTTCTTCTTGTTTGAACCGATGATATGCACTCCAGGTTATCGACTACATCATCATGTATGTCAGTGTCGAGAATTTTAAGCCTGATCTTACCTCTTCCTCTTCTCATTCTCATATCAATACTAGATCAATTATCATGCGTTTATTTACTACCTTCTTCGACGGTATATGCACATGGATGAAGAAGAAAAGGAATGGGGTGGTAGTACACAAGAAGAGGAGAAGTTCTGTTACATCTACTGTGAAGTGCTTGATAGTTGATGATGAAGTTACAGAGTCCTATGATCTGAATCTACCTGCTACTTATTATGATGACGAAGAAGACGATGCATTAGATGACTCTCTATCCACTGCTACTTCTATTCTACCATCGAGCACTTCAACTTATCACAAGTGCAAGGTGCAAGAAGCTCTTGAGTATGATCGATCTCTCCGAATTCAAAGTACTTTACAACTACATCAGTACTGGTAGCACGAAGAGTAGGAAGACCGATTGGAGAAGAGACGCTCAGTAGTTGGTAATGACGAACTAAACGATGTCTCGTATCATGGATCTTCATCTGTACAAAATCTCCTTAGTATTACCTGTGCAACATCTACTTGCTTCCTACCATATAATACACATCTATTCTCACGATACAACCCTCTACATGAAGGACTTAAGTTGCCCCTCTATCAATATCATGGCCCACTACTCACTTTCTATTGTCCACTGAAAACATTTGTACCGACATGATCCCAAACAGTAGCATCATTTAGCCAATCAGCACTGAATGTTGGAGCCTCCTCCTTCTTGTTCTCTTTATCCTCGCTACTATTGCCAGCTACTTGCTTCTCCTCCTTCTTCTTCTTGGGCGGAGCATCCTCATTGATCATTGGACCAACTCCAACGATAGGAGGTACTCTATCCTTCTCTTCTTCCTTATTATTACATTCCAAATATCGTTCAGTCAAGTTCAACAAGCGAGATACACGTGCCTGATGTTCATCTTTCAACATTGAATTAAGGAAACAACAATCATTAGTGGCATGACGTGTACATAATGGATTGAGATGTACACTTGCCACGTCTGTATTGCGAGTACTCTCGGTATATGCCGAGATATCTATCGATGTATCATCTGGACTTGATGGATGAGTAGCTTGGATTGTATAATACCCCTTTTTACGAAATGGGAATGATGCTGCTGTAGAGTTGTCACTTGCCTTATCAACGATACCACTAGTAGTGGTAGTACCACTTGACTCTTCGGTGGGATAACTTGACCCATCTGGATCGGCAACATGGAAGATACCATCGATAACCTTCACTGGTGCCGATGTTGATGATGCATAGTCATACATCTCATCTTGAAGATCATTGGCATGAGCTGCAATTGTTGTTGTCGTCCTAGCGTCAAACTGTTGTTTGGATGTAACATCTTCCATCATGAATGAATCTTGATCCTTGATTGGCGAGGCCCTTGAGATTGTCGACTTCATCTCTTCTTCTTCCAAAATCTCGTTTAAGGATGAGAAACTATCATTCACATTCGTACTATTCTTCTTAACCAACACACCAGCTGAACAAGCAAACTTGGCAACTTGTCCAACTTCATTCACAGTTTCCAAATTACCACAAGTTACCTTATCCAATGCATTCTGTTTGGCAATGCCTAGTGCATTCTTTGTCTTGTCAACACGTGCATTAATATTACTCTTTGTTTTATCAACTTGGGCAGCAACATGATTCTTAATCTTTCGTGGTGTTTCATTAACTGTATTAATCATGGCTGTAATTTCGGGTAGTAAATCTGCTGATCCGTCTGGATTGTGATTTAATGATCGATTGACTACCTTCTTCTTCTTTGTAGATGAAACGACGACAGGAGTGGCCTTATTGCTGGAGGCAACACTATTGATTGACGAAAGTAAATCCTTCGTGGCACTATTCACACTGTTGGATGGACTACCCTCAGGTGGAGTAGTTGATTTGAGACTACCTGATACTACGGCATTATCACCCGGAAACAAGGCCTTGCTGTTATCAGCCGCCGCCTTGTTGTCCGATAAAGCAGTAACAGTAATGTTGTTATCAACACTACTGCCACTGACGACGGCATGACCAGCAGTAACACTATTCCCAATCGATACCAAATGACTTTCATTCGGGAAGAGTGCCGTTGTAATCTCTTCCATACCCTCCTCACCTCTTGTCATCATACTCTCCTTAGCAACTCCACTAGTAGTACTACGGTCAGGACTAAACTCATCAGTAGATGGCACACCACCAAAGCTAGTATATACCATATCATCATATGATTCACTACCGGGTGTGTAACATTTAGTAAAGAGATTAGATGTTTTAACAATGTTGTACATGTTTACTTCTTTTGCTTTGTTGTTGTTGTTAGAGTGGATATTGTTCACATCTGTTGGTGAACCCTTATTAAGATGACTTTTCTCAGTCATGGAAGTATCAGGCGTAACATCTTCTGAATTATCGGCAGTGTTGTTCAGTATGGCATTTAATTCATCATCATCAATTGAAGTAGATGTACATCCCTGCACAGCTTTGAGATTACCGCCACATGATAAACTATTCTTAACACCATTCACAACCTCATCTCTCTTACTCTTTACACTATTTACTATACTCTTTTTTGTATTGTCTACTGTGGATGTAACATGTGTCTTGACTTTAGATGGTGTATCTTTAGCAGATGCGATGATTTTAGTTATTTCGGGTAGTAAGTCTGGAAGATGAGCGTTTCATTATGAAGTGGGAGAGAGATGTTCAATGACTTCTGTTAGTATGTGGTTTTGCAAAAGACAATCAAATAAAGGCAAGCGAAGTTCAAACAAAGAGACTAAGTACACAAGATGCTTGCCTGTGGAATTGTTAGGTGAGTGATTTGTATGAGGGGCCATCATTGAGGTTAGATCAATCTTCTTCAATGGATGACTGCTGTTGTTGGCGGCGTTGTTGGCAGCGGTGGATTTAGATGGTTTGCGAGGTGATCGATTATTAATCGGGGCAGTGTCTGTATCACTTAAACAACTTTCGATACCACCTAGATGCAGATCACCGCTGCCGCTACCACTATTGAAACTGCCACTACCTCTACTGCTACTACTGTTGCTACCCTCGCCACTGCAGTTGTTGTCAGCAATAGGCACCTCGTCATCTAATACGGCATTCAATTCATCAGCCAATAACAAACTGGCATTAACCTCATCTAATACATCAATAGTTTCTATTTCTTGATTAATATTATTTTGTAGTATAGTTTCAGATTTGTAGATAGTGTAAGCTGTTGATACTACTGCGTCTTCTTCTTCGTCGAATGGCTTATTGTTTGTAGATGAAAAGGAGGTAGAGAGGGAAGTGTCGGTGGTTGTATTGAAGGAGGTATTGTTAGAGGGCCATGTACCAATGTCGTTGTTGTTGCAATTATTGCTGAGTGATTGTAATTTGGCTACCTCATTTTTATATAGTTCTTTGGCGGCAATTAGTTGTTCATAATTACTCTTCTTTTTTGTAGTTTTATTTGTAGCAGTTGCAATAGATGGTGTAGTTGTTGTTAGGAGATGGTTTTCGTACTGTTGTAGTTTAGTCTTAGTAAACGATGATGATGAAGAGTTACTGCTTTTGCTATGGAGAAGTGATGATGTCGACGAGCGGCGGCTGGTATCGCGCCGCTTGTTATTGGCTTTAGATGAGATTGCAGCGTGTAGTAGCGTCATTGTTTTTATTATGAATGGGTGTTATGATGAGTTGTGTTGCAAACACAATGATAACAACTGATGATGAGTTCAATTTAAAATTTGACCTTCATTGCAGTAAAGCCATGGAGGCATAAAAATGCAACCGTAAATGTATTCCAATTTATCTAAGTATTAAATAATACTTTTGCCACTAGTTACCTTGCAAAGATACAAATGCTACCTTTCGTTTTAACTGGCTTGAAATTCGAATTCAAGTGAGACCAAAAGAAATAGGTAAGTTCGTAGCATATCAAGAGAACCTACCTTTGCTAAGCTTTAGTTCTATGAGTGATGCTTCTGCTATCTACATCTATAAACTCCCATCACTCAATACTTTGAATGGTATGCGTCAATATAACCAATACTCAGTTTTTCAAGCTCTTTCGATTGGTATAACTAAGTGGTAGCATCATCGTTTTTGAAGATACCAACAAGAAGTCAAGAATATCTCTCTCTCTCTACATAGTAGGTACAACAAGTAACAAACTAGGCGGCTAGCTCTCGTATCAATATCATATGTATCATGTTAATTCCGTCTTTACAAGAATATCTACCACCAGAAGTGTATCATAGTCATCATGATCTCGATATAGGCGGCGTGCTCTTTGATGACATATTATTATATCCCACAAACTCGATCTTCATTGCAACTAATGATGCAATAACTGATCAACTAACAACAACATACGATACACCACCTCTACTCAACAATCTCTTATCAAACTTTGATATAAAACAACATCCAATAACAACAATCTTAACATCATACTTTTTAGTAACAGCGTGTGATATGATACCATTCGTACCGTGTCAACCTTTGGCCATTGCATTAGGTGCCAAGTTTGGTTTTAGTATTGCATTTCCAATCACAAGTTTAGGTCAATGTACCGCGGGTATATTAGCTTTTACCTATGCACGTCAATTATCCAATAATGTGATTAATGATAATACATCAGATAAAGATTCTGAAGAGGAAGAGGATACGACTATATATACTAAAAAACTATCACCCGAGGCACTCCAAAAACTACAAGAATTTAGAACATTAACATCCACAGAAGAACAGGGCAACATTAAGATATTAGTAGCATTAATTGGATTAAGACTAGCACCTTTCTTCCCATTTAGTGCAGGGAATTATTTGCTAGGAGGTACTACATCGGTACCATTGACGTTATTTGGTTTGGCTACATTGTTTGGATGTTTATTGAGTAACTTTTTAAGTGTTAGTTTGGGTAGTGCTGGTGGTGCTTTACTACTCTCTTCTAATGTTGTTAGTGATATTATGATATGATTTGGTACATTGATTGTTGGATTAGCCATTATTACATTGACTTATCATTAGAAGCTACATCTGGTATATGTCAAGGACAAGTAGTATAGTAGTCTCAATACTTTGGCTTTGGTGATAGCTCTAGTTCTACTAGATAGTGGGTGGTGAATCATGATACTGATACGAGGTTCTGTTTGTTTAGATTTAGAGCGCATGAGCGCTGAGACTTTGGGGGATACCTCTATGTGAAAATTGTCAGGATACCAAAGTAAAACCCCGAAACCTC
>Ga0075437_12150_pt1 | contig 11001 bp, 7 predicted proteins | sample MintriMetagenome_FD_74266 | JGI IMG/M metagenome (GOLD analysis project Ga0075437, IMG submission 74266) | Marine eukaryotic communities from Monterey Bay, USA to study complex ecological interactions - Minidiscus trioculatus and... | ecosystem: Environmental > Aquatic > Marine > Unclassified...
CAATGTATAGGTGTATAACAAGTTGATGAACACTCCCAGCATGATTGTAAGTCCACCCATCCTACTTTTACAGCCACATGTTGGCGGGTTTCATATGCAGATCAGAGTTTAGGCCGAAACCAAATGCCTTGATGAAATGAGATGAATTGTTAATCTCATGATTGCATTTTGTAGTGCAATTCTCAACACTCATGATTCAACAAGATGAAATGAGTTGAGACGACCTTGAGATGGAGATGATCTTGAGAAGAGACTGTCTCAAATCTCAAGATGATCTTTGATCTTGCCATCTTGAGATGAGATGAGATCAACACATGCATTGAGTTTTCATCATGATTGATATTGTCAAATGCACAATGCTCGCACCTTTCTGCAATGACAATGAAGAAGCCTCATCACTATTCCTCATTCTGAGCTGCTCACATTCAGGTAGAATGACCCCAAGTTTTATGTGTAAGCCTTTAATGACGGCGGTGCGACAATATCTACTGCCTTTTTAACATCGAGAAAGAGAGGCAGTGAGTTAGAATGGGCAGTGTCTCTTAAAAATCATGTGCCTCTCGTTTAAATGTAGAGTAGAGCTCTCAAACATAAAACTTTATGCAACCAATAAGTCTTTACATCAGTATCATACTATTGCCTTATCATGATCCATCTTGTCCTTGAAGAGTTTGCTGATGCATTCGACGATGACTCGTCTATATCTTCTTTAGAATCATCATCGAGTATCAATAAAAATAGCATCACAATCGTCGGATCAACTGATGATGATACCACAACACAAGAAGATGATAGGTATTCGTATCAAGTACTATATGCAGAACTTCAAGCACAACAGCATGTCGAGAACCGTCTAGTTATGAAGATAAAGGAGTTGCAAGATGAACTAGCAATGCGTATCGCTCGGACGAAGAAGTTACGGTGTATGATCGAAGGGCTAAATATTGATGATGAAAAATTGTCTGCTAGTTTGAAAGATAAGATTGAAGATCTCCAATCGTCTGAAGATAGTCTACGAGACCTTATTAGTGGTATGGAGGATGATCTTATTATTCAGAGGCAACGAACGATTCGGTTAAGAACGGCAGTAGATGAGAAACCGATGTGTTATATACGCAAAAGTTCACTTGAGGAAGCGACCGAAATGGGATGGCTTCCCTAAAACTGCACAGTCTGTATTTGTCTGACGTCAACTACAATGACTACAGCGACAAGTATATATCGAATAAGCTTAAACATTACATACATACAAGTATCAGTATCTCACCTTAAAATTTAGTACTACATTCATAATTCATATCATAGTGCATATCATACAAATGATCTATAACTGAATACAGTTATTATGAAGCGTATACTATGCTTGGATCTAACATTTTACATGACGTACTATAGCCACAATCACTCTCTTATTCTTCATAGTCTATTGCAATATTGTTCAAGGAGGGGCCATTGATCAGTATTGTGACTTTTGGACGACATTCAACTAACTCACTACGATTAATGTTATGTATTGCCCATCAGAGGCAATAACAGACAAAGGCATGCTACAACCACCAATAACATTAACATATTGTATTGTAGAACTGCTATACTCTAAGATGGATGCTTCTTCTCTTTCATCTTCACCATGCTTTGTGGGGGAGAAGATTGAAGAGGTTATGAACGACGAGAGCAAGAAGAACAGTAGTAGTGTCAAGTTTGACATTGATGATCTCCCTGATCTCCCATTTATACCAGTGGTAAACACTAATGATAATACAAAAGGAACCCAAAGTAACGAAGAATTGCAACGACGTATACGAATACTTGAGTCTAATGAGAAAAGGCTAAATGCACGAATCAGAGAACTGGAGGCAGAAAAGATATTGATGTTGGCAGTTGCACGTTCAGAGCGATTGCGTGATATGGTTGATAATGATATACTGTCTCAGAACAATACTTGTATTGTAAAGAGTGATAAGGCAAAAGAGAATAAAAGCTCAAGCTCGGTAGTTGAGGGGGGAGAGGTGAGAGAATATGTTAGAGAAGATTCATTGCAGCAAGTTTACGAAATGGGATGGCTACCTAATCCTATCAGCATTAATGAAGGCAATACAGAAGAGATTGATCATGATGAGTCAATATCAAGCCGTGCAGATTGTAGTTATGAGTATGACAGAAAGACCAGAGGCTGGATTTGTAGTTGAGACTTTACCTTCCTGTATCTTCAGATATCTCTAAACTGTTGACATTGTATTGATATACTTTTTTGGTGAATCCGATTCGTCTGATAGGAAAGGCCATAAATATTGATACTGTGTCTCAAATATGTTGTAGGCAGGTACTCTCTCTTTCAATAATAACCAGGCATGATCATCAAAGATTTCTGTTCCATCCTCTTTACTTCGCCATTCAGCCAGCACTTCTTCCTCCGACTGACATGCTAGGTATGTCTTTTTATCATACTGACCTCCCTGGACAGTTGCCCTCCCGCGAGCACACCTTGATCGGAATTCTTCGACAGACTTACTTCCATAGTGATGTAATACTAGTACATCTGTTGGTACTTTATGATTGAACGGACCCTTGACAGTATCTCCATTAGTATCAACAGTTTTATATTCTTTATTTCGTACAGAGAATATCGTTTTGTTCTTATATCGAGCCTCATGTGGAGTTGGCCATACATCTTTTATTGTTTCACTCCTTGCAATCATTTTAACATGAATGTTAGTTGGATTGTTTTGTTTGCGTCGTGTAAAACGCATTGTTAATGGCCTTGCTTCATACTTTGTTTGATTATTAAAATCAAAGAATTGCCAATTAACTGCCAATCCACCTGCATTGGATGATATTGAATCGAGTACATTTGTAATGAGGGGATATTTATTTGTATCTTTTATAACAAAGAACTCATCCAAGTCAATGAATGCTATCCAATCATGTGTATTATTGTGTTTTTGTATTTCTCTTGTACAATTGGAATACGCTGGGAGCTGCTGTCCACCGGCATGTGTACCTGGCCAATGAATTATTTGGACAGGCGGATGTACTCTATTACTACCAGTAGTAGGTTGTTGTAGGAATCGTTTTGAATGCCATTCCTTTAGTTCAAACTCTTCAGAATTGTCGTAAAGATATATCGTCGTGAAGCCAATCCCCATGTGATAATCAACCCATTCATCTACATACTTTAGTCCCTGTTTTTGTATAGCGCATATAGCAGCAGATGTTTTAGTAGTAATAGGTGTATTGCTGCTGTGATAACTGTTGTGGTTGTAGTCTGTTGTCATCATCATAATATTCCTTAGCATTTTAGAACTTAGTAATATAGTTGATACTATTGATATGAATATTAGCGCTAGTATAAGCGATAACAGCCTTCTTCTACTACTATTGTTATTATTTGATTGTGCCATGATTGGGTTAGATATGGTTGCAAGTAGTTTTATTCTTTGTAGACGCTTTCTTGTGCAAGTTCAAGTGTTGGGAGAAGATTATAATTTGCGAACACTCTAGAGACGTACGGCCAAAGGTGTTTTTTTATTACACAGTAGCAATACTTAGCACAGCGGTATAATATGATATATCGTAACTGCCGCCTTTCTGCAATACTTACTTCGTCATTTTTATTTCGTATCGTATCCATAATAATACTCTATCCGTGCTAATACGTACTATTTTGCACCTCAAGATTCAAGATATCTTTAGCCGACCGACTATTAGGTATTCTCTCGGCCCGCCGGTTTGGGTGGTTGAGATAAAGAGGGTATAGGATAGGTCTATACTACAATATAAGAGCTTACTGGATTAGTGTTGGTCACGGCGCACCGTTCGGAGGTATCACTACATCAATACGTATAATAATTTATTTTTTTATACCTCCTCCAATTTACCACAAAAAAAAAACAACAAAAATGATGAGTTCTCCTTCTAATATTGTACAAAGACAGCGACAATATACTACCATACTAACGTCTATTTTGATCATCGGTATATTAGCAATAGGTGTATTTCTATCCACGGAACAATTTTACACTGCATTGTCAACACCAACTAGAACAATAGAAGTTACAAACAATTTGTTGCAAACCATAGACACAAGTAGTAAAATTAGTATAGGTGGCAATTCTACTATTTCAAATCATTTAAGAGTACAACAAAAAGATGATGACGACGCTAAACATTTACCAATAACAGAGGAGCTTTTTGAGGGAGCAAATGATGATAATGATGATGGTGAACAAATAATATCAATTGCAAAGAATGAAGATAAAGATAGAGATTTGCCGATAACAGAGGAATTATTTGAGGTAGTGGCGAATGGTACCTATACCGATGGAAGTGTTGATAATGTTACTAATATTGAACATGTGAACAATCAAGGTAATGAGAGTAGTAGTGGAGAGGGGGGAGAGCAGATTAGTAGTGGCAAGATAATAGAAGAGACCACAATATCAAACGACGAAGTAAAAGAGGAGGAAGAAGAAAGCTGCTTTCGGGCAAGACGATACAACAAGTCAAAATCACGTCTTTCAACACCATGTGAGATCATATATTCATTTGAAATGATACCTTACATTCTCTTATCATCCACTCATAACTCATACCTTATCTCATCTTATTTACTCTTATTCTACCTGGTAGTTATAAATATTGGCTTGCCTAAGATGGGAAGTACATCTCTTCACAGTTATTTCCGATGCGGAAACTATAGTTCTGTTCACTGGTTATGTAGTGAAACAGTTGAAAATGGTACCTTCTGTGGCGATTGCATATTGGAATCAATCAAAGCTAATCTAAATCCATTGGCAAAGTGCCCCACTGTAGATTCATACTCACAAATTGATAGAGGTCCCGAAAACATGGTACAAGTCAATTATCTAGATGAGATTGTTAGTGGTATACCAAATGCTACATTCATAATGACTTTTCGGAATATGACAAAGTGGTATAACTCAATGTCAAATTGGCTAGGTATCGCTGGCACGAATGTGACAAATAACATGAAGGCTCGTTTCCAACGAGAAGATATCAAAGGTCTACCATCTGGAGTTGGTAACAATGTTAGTGAGTTTAGTAACTTTTACTGTGAATATGTAAAGAGGGTGAGAAGAACAATTGCAAAGTATCCAGGAAGACATGAGTTAGTAGAAATAGACATTGAAGATCCTAAAGCGGGTATCAGAATGGAGGAAGCATTTGGCGTTAGCAAGTCTTGTTGGGGACAAACTAATATTCGTATGCATAACTTGACAGATGAATAGCCGTTCTTCCCGTAGATACAAAGCTAATCAAAGGCAGGATAGACGCCCTCGGCCTCATCGGGATTACATACAGTACAAAGAAGATACCAACATACGTTGCATTATATATAATCTTACCAGTTACTTCTCTATGAAGACAAAGAAGAAGATACTTATGGCTGCTGGCCAACATTGTACCCCAGGGACAGCTTCTGTAAGTGCTATATACTCCATCGGCTTTGAAGGAGTGTCTTTAGACTCTTTAGAATACCTCTCAATACTATCCTCTTCTTCACTACATTGTGATACTTCCTCAGCTAATCGAATCTTATCAACATACTCTCTTGCTTTGACACCCTCGTTCCATGCCTCATGTATAGTAAGCTCATCCTCAAGCATGCTTATGTGCTCTTGCAGCTCCTCTTCCGAAGAGTGTAAATGCTTCAGACTCAATACCAATCTTTCATCATTTAAGTAATTCCCCAATACGCTATACAACTCTTGAGTACGGCATATACGACGATCAAGCTCACTTTGTAGTTCGGTTATACGTACTTGGACAGAAGTGGTATGCTTGTCATGTTGCTGCTGTTGTTGGGCTTGCAATTCTCGTTTGTAGTTTGCATATGCACTCTCGTACAGCTTCTTACTATCCTCTGAACTTGTTATACTTACATCGTCATCTTCTGTATCGGACGAAGAAGATATGATCGAGGAAAAGATATACTATCTTCGTCTTCATCCCCCTCAGGCATGATGTACTCTACAACTTTGATCTGGATCATTGTTTCAAATGTTTTGGATTATGGAGATGTTGACGTTGATTATGGAGCATCTAGCTTGGGGGCAGTTCATAGAACTACATGGCCTAACTTGGAACATACATCAAGCTTTATAACCATGCGGATAGTCAGTTTCTTACTCACCTGGTGGGGTCATTGCAATATCCTAAAAATGTAGGATACCTCACCATTTTGTGGGCAGTTATAAATGAAGAAACTTTGGCATGCCTAATCTCTAGAGGCAATAGACAACAAAAGAAGCATCAACAATAGAGGCAGTTGCACTATAGCTCAAAACGATAAACATAATAACTCTCTTATACGGCTCTCTTCGCATACCCATCAAGTGTCACATAGACTCATCACATAATATATCAAGTGTTAATTGTTAAATCATCAACATACATCGGCGGCGACACTCGACATAACAAAGATAACACAAACCAGCAACATGAATGATTTGACCGACAACTCGAAACGAACTGGACTAGTCTTAAGCATAAATGAATCGTCGACTAATGATAAAGTACAAGTCCGTATAAGTGATGGAGGATTACAGAAGAGAATCTCAAAGAGAAAGAAGCAACTACAAATACAAATGGCCCAGATAGAAGAGTTTGTTATGGCAGTAGATCGGTTAGATTCTGAAGTTAATGGCATTACGAGGAGAAGATCCAATATACTCAAGAGTATAGGAGAGAGTGAAACTGTATCTGATGTGAACACTCTAGATGAAGTAAGTCTACAGACTTCCACAAGTGACGATGATGAAGATACTTCTGTGAGCAAGTTGAAGGGCGGAAAAGTATTAGATATGAACGATTCGTCACATGGTACCACTGCAACAACGACAGACATTTCTCAAAGTAGCGACTCAGAGTCGTCTTCATCAGAGAATCTTGAGGTAAAGCATATCAACACTGATGCTAACAAGAGCAAGGAGGATACGATGAAGACGAAGAAGAATGTAAAGCCAATGAAGTACATACGCAAGGAATCATTAGAGCACCAAATCAGTTCTTTAGAATTGGGAGATACAGATAAGATGAATGAATTGCAATATCAAAGGAGTAGGACTAGAACTTATAGTACAGTGTCTGTTACTAGTAGCTCGAATGGAGGTGATAGTCTTACCAACAAGGAAGAGGATACCAACAAGGAGGATACTTTTAAACATTGGAAGGATATGGGCTGGTTAGTTGGATTTGAAAACTGATACATATGTGAGAATAGATAGGGTAGTTTAGCGTTGTAGGTATAATAGTCAATATTGATGTTGAATAGATTAGATACTCTGGGTCTATTGGCGTAGGATGAAGCTGGATAAGAATAAGGATACCTCTGAAGAATCTTTCTCTTTTTGTTGTCAACATCATTACTTGACTTTGAATAGACACTAGTACTCTAGATAAGCATGTATTGATACGAATCTCGAGTAATCATGCATGCTCTCCAATCTCGTTCACTGCGTAGATTCTCCAAGTAAGAGTCGTAGATCTACTTACTCGTGTAATAAATAATGTGAGGCACCGTTGCTTCTCCGCACTTTAATCATTCTAAGCAACAAAAACATCCAGTCAGTGAAATTAGCGCCGACCACATACGCACATACTACGCTCCTCTCACCACACAACTTACTTCTTCAGTTGCCTACCACATTGATATACTACTAATAAACTAAATACCATGGCACCCTACTGGAAGCAAGCTGCATGTGCAGCTCTCTTCACTACAACAATATCATTATCAAATGGGTTTGTTTCACCAACAACAAGTAGTCGAGTTGCAACAATGCAATCTTCATTATCCATGTCTGATACTGCTATTGTTCCTGCTGAGAATCTTCGGTAAGTAGTATATTGTTTGTTATGTGTTGCAATTCAGTGCGGTGCGGTGCAATGTGTTGCAATACTTTGATGCATTATGATATGTTAAAATATCATTTTCCTAACATACATATCATATCATTTTTTTTTCAACAGTAACATTGCAGTAATTGCACATGTAGATCATGGAAAAACAACACTCGTTGATGCCCTGTTACGTCAGACGAATGTCTTTCGTGATGAACAACAGGCTGACGAAGCTGGTGAACGTGTGATGGATAATAATGATCAAGAACGGTATGTATAAACTATTTTTGTTTTCATTGCATAGAGAGTATAACACACAAACATACAGCTCACATACTCTCTCTTCTACAAATACAATGGTATAGTGAGCGTGGTATTACCATCCTAGCTAAGAATCTAGCAGTTATGCGTGATGGATATAAGATTAATATTATGGACACACCAGGCCATGCGGATTTCGGAGGAGAAGTCGAACGTGTACTTAACATGTGTGATGGTGTATTACTAGTTGTTGACTCAGTCGAGGGCCCAAAGCCACAGACAAGATTTGTATTAGATAAGGCATTAAAGCGTAATATGAAGGTACTTGTCGTTGTGAACAAAATTGATCGTCCCGCTGCCCGTCCTGACTATGTTGTTGATAAAGTATTCGATTTGATGATGGAATTAGGTGCAAGTGATGAACAGATTGATTTTACTACCGTGTATGCATCGGGATTGAATGGTATTGCAGGCTTGGAACCTGATACTTTTGAGGAGTGGAAGGATATGGAACCATTATTCAATGCTGTAAAGGACTGTATTGATCCACCTACTGTCGATGCTACTGATGGTGATAATTTGCAATGTTTGGTATCAAATATTGATTATGATCCATTCAAGGGGAAGATGGGTATCGCTCGAATCACAAATGGTAGTGTGAAGAATGGACAGCCAGTTGCTTTGGCACAGCCAGACAAGGCAAAGAAGACTGGTCGATTGAGTTCACTATATGTCTTTGATAACTTGGGTAAGAAGGAAGTTGAATCAGCATCAGCCGGAGAGATTATTATGTTTTCAGGATTAGAAGATGTTGAAATTGGTGACACACTGATAACTAATGAGGGAGGCGGAGCAAATGCTGCTGATCCTTTACCACCCATTGCTGTCGAACAACCTACCGTCCGTATGACATTGGGTGTGAATAAGTCACCATTGGCAGGACGTGAGGGTAAGTTCTTAACAAGTAGAATGATTCGTGATCGGTTATTCAAGGAGCTTGATAGGAATGTAGCCTTACAGGTAGAGGAGACTGAAAGTGCTGATAGGTATGCCGTGAGTGGACGTGGTCAGCTTCACTTGACTGTGTTGATCGAAACCATGCGTCGTGAAGGATTTGAGTTAGAGGTTGGTCCTCCAGTTGTCATTTATAAGACAAATGAAGAAACTGGTAAGGAAGAAGAGCCATGGGAAAGTGTGGAAGTTCGTGTGCCAGAAGAATACTCTGGTTCGGTAATTGACTTGTTCAATAATCGTAATGGAGAGCTTCAAGATATGGGTCTTGATGATGGTGATGGCGGTATGTCAGTTGTCAAGTATCTTATCCCCACTCGTGGTATGCTTGGGTTAAGGTCTGAGATGTTGACTGCCACTCGTGGTACAGCAATCATCGACTCCGTGTTTGACTCATACAGACCCAAGATTGCAGGTGACATTTCCAGCCGTGACAAGGGATCACTCCTTGCCTTTGAAAATGGTGTTGTCACGTCATTTGGATGTGAGAATGCACAAGATAGAGGTAAACTGTTCTGTACGTCGGGTGATGATGTATACCAGAATATGATTGTTGGTATTCATCAAAGACCTGGTGATTTGGCTGTGAATGTTTGCAAAACAAAAGCTTTAACCAACATGCGTTCAGCTACTAAGGGTATTACTGTTGGAATCACGGCCCCAATTGAGCTATCATTAGATGCCTCTGTTGAGTACCTTGCGGCTGACGAGCTTCTGGAGGTTACACCATCTACTTTCAGGATGGCTAAGAATCCTGCCTTGCTTAAAAAGAACAAGGCCAGAAAGAACTAAGCTACGAAAACCTATGTGAGAGATATTCAGTTGTTAGTCATACTTAAAATATAGAATTTACTCATTCTGTTAATATAACTCTTGTATAAGCTCTCTGGCCATGAATCTTCTACTGCACTGATAACACATTTCTTCTATCCACACACACGCTTTTGATGACAAAGAAACATATACAACATATATACTAAACTCTAACTGATATGTACCTCCTCTGGTACACTGTCTAATATCTCACTTGCCAACCTAATCTTCTTTCCTACTTGAGCCGATGCAGTGGAAGATACACTCATTTCTTCTTCATTAGCACTGAAAAACTCCGACTCATCTCCACTGGAAGCATCATACACATCAGATAGTGGACGTTTCTTCTTGTTTCTTTTTGGAGAAGGGCCTTCAATTGAGGAGATTACTGTAGAGTTACAAGATGCTTCTGCTGAGCTAGCTATACTTGATGCACTCTTACGATACAGCCCCCTTAAGCATTCCATTTCCAAGTGATTTGCTTCTTCCTCTTCCCTAGCAATAACATCTGAACGATGCACATAATATACACCAGGTTGGTGGTCATAAAGTTGAACTTGTGTTTGTTGTTGAGCTGTACACACAATATCATTAGATGCGGTTCTTTGTGGCGGCGGTCTCACTAGCGGAGTAACAACAGGCAAGGCCAACTCAGTCAAGGATCCAGAAAGATGATGAGAAGATCTAGACCGACGCCTTCTGCTGGGTTTGTTATTTGAGATCATCACCGAGTCCTGTCTCATCCTATCCTTGGATCGACCTCGTTCTTCATTAAACTTGACTTCAGCTTTGGGCTTGACTGTGTACTTGACAGCACTGCTCGGTACTATATTCCTCTCATATCTAGTATCCACCTGAGCCTTTTCGTTTAAATTGGAAACAAAATCCATCTGACTCCTCAGTAGCTCATCCATCGTGACTATTGCCGTATTCTTCTTATTAGGATAGAAGAACAGGACAATAGGAGAGAGAAGAAGTGCAATTAATGCAGACACCCTTGTCCACATCCGAACTAATTCAATTGCCGACTCCACATCCTCTACTCCCATCATG
>Ga0075437_13162_pt1 | contig 11001 bp, 12 predicted proteins | sample MintriMetagenome_FD_74266 | JGI IMG/M metagenome (GOLD analysis project Ga0075437, IMG submission 74266) | Marine eukaryotic communities from Monterey Bay, USA to study complex ecological interactions - Minidiscus trioculatus and... | ecosystem: Environmental > Aquatic > Marine > Unclassified...
CGTGTGAGCATTTCCTTCATTCAATTGTTGGTGGTCTTATGATTTATGAGAGTTGCGCAATTTGCAATTTGCGATGCATGATGCAGCCACAAGTTTGCTAAGTATTGTTGTGCTCTTCTTTGCTGTTATTCTCTTACAGCGTCTATTACTATTGAACGCCGGATATCATATTCTCTATTGCCATCATGTCATCCGAAGGTAACGCAGTGGCAACACCAGCAGTCGATCTTACCGCACTTGCAACAACAATCACCACATTAGGTGAATCAATTAAACAATTAAAATCCTCATCTGAACCTGATAAGGACGCAATATCTACCGCTGTGGCATCATTGTTAGATGCTAAACGTACCTATGCTAAGAATAATGGTGGTGTGGGTGTTGATGGCAAGCCATGGGAGGAACCGATGACGAAAAGGTAAGGGTATGCGATCAGTATAAACTTTCTTTTTTGATGATGATATGTTATTTGATGTACTAAAACTAACACTATTCTCTTTACACTGCGTATTATTATTAGCCAAAAGAAGAAGGCTGAAAAGGAGAAGAAGGCTAAGGAAGCTGCTGCAAAGGCTGCTGCCGGTGGTGGTGGAGGAGCTGCCGGTGGTCAGAATGAAGGTGAGATATAAAGTTGAGTGAACACAAGAATATGTTTCTATTAAAGCTCACATGTATATCATAACTCTTAGCCAATGCTGCAAAGAAGGCTGCCAAAAAGGCTGAAGCTAAGGCCAAGAAGATGGCAATGAAGGCAGCTGCTACTAGTGGTGGCGGTGCTCCAGCCAGTGGCGGTGCTAAGCCTACAATCCAAGCTGCACCCAAGAAGAAGATTATTCCAACGCGTCAACTAACTAAATCCAAACTAAAACCAAATCAACTATCCTTCAATCCAAACGTATCATTATCAAATCGTCCAGTAGTAGCATTAACTACAGCAATCTTAACAAACTCTATAGTTGATTATGAATTAGTTAGTGATCATATGAGGTCTGGTTGTGCATTGGGATTACCAAGTGGTAATGGTGAGGTTAGTGGTGATTTAGCCATGGCACGTCTTATTGCTAAAACTAATACTGGTGGTATGACATTATTGGGCGGAAGTAGTGATGAAGAAATTGCAATTATGGATCAATGGGTTGATTACGCTTCATCAATAAGTAAATTTGGTTTAGCTAGGAGAGCATTGGCAATTCAACGTACACTTGATGCTATACTGGTTACGGGTACCTATGTTTTAGGACATTCCTTAACATTGGCAGATATTGCATTATTTGCTTCATTAGGCTTCCCAACATCAGATGATGCCAAGGCTGAACTTACTAGTATCTTGCCTAGTGGTTGTCCTACATTACGTTGGATGGATATGATTTCGCATCATCCTGCCGTGAGGGAGGCTACTCAGTTGGCTAAGGGTGTTGCCAAAAACGAAGAGGTTACACTTGAGAATGGTGCTACTATGGAACCATTGGTTCCAGGAATGGCTTATTTAGAGGGTGCTCTTCCAGGCTGTGTTACTACTCGATTCCCTCCTGAGCCCTCGGGTTATTTGCATGTTGGTCATGCCAAGGCGGTATTATTAAACAACTATTATGCACGTCGATACAATGGACGTTTGATTGTTAGGTTCGATGATACTAATCCTAGTAAGGAGAAGGATGAGTATCAAACAAGTATCATTGAAGATTTGGGAAAGATTGGTGTCAAGCCTGACGTTGTCACCTTTACGTCTGACTACTTTGAAACGATCAAGCAGTACGCACTGTGGATGATTGAGAATGGACTTGCCTTCATGGATGATACCCCTCAAGAACAAATGCAGAAGGAACGTATGGATCGTCAGAACTCCAAGCATCGTGATCAATCTCCTGCCGAGGCATTAAAACACTTCAATCTAATGTGCTCCGGCAAGGAAGAGGGGAAGGCATGGTGTCTTCGTGCCAAGATTGATATGAATTCCGATAATGGTACCATGAGAGATCCAGTGCTGTATCGTCAGAATACTACCCCTCATCACAGGAGTGGTACCAAGTACAAGGCTTACCCTACCTATGATTTGGCATGTCCCATTGTTGATAGTATTGAGGGAGTTACACATGCTCTTCGTACTACCGAGTATGATGACAGGTAAATGATATTATCCCTGATAGGTCTGCTCTTACTTCATAGTCTGTCTGACATTGACTCCTTTGTCTCGTTCTCTCCTCCAAACAGGAATGCACAATTCATGTGGGTTCAAAAGGCATTGGGACTTCGTCGCGTTCGTATCCAGACATTTGCTCGTATGAACTTCATGTACACTGTCATGAGTAAGCGTAAGCTGACATGGTTTGTTGATGAAGGCCGTGTCACGGGCTGGGATGACCCTCGATTCCCAACTATTCGTGGTGTGAGTCGTCGTGGTATCGATGTTGATGCCTTGAAGCGTTTCATGTGCTCTCAGGGTGCTAGTCGTCGTATCGTTAACATGGAGTGGGGCAAGTTCTGGGCTGAGAATAAGAAGGAGATTGATAAACGTGCCAAGCGTTTCATGGCTATTGATAAGTCTGACCATGTGGCATTAACAGTTACGAATGCCAGCGATGGAATCGAGTATCTGAGTACTGACTACTTACCCAAAGATCCTTCCTTTGGTAAGCGATTGGTTCGTCTTAGCAAGACGGTATTGCTAGAGAAGGTAGATACTGATGGTATGGAAGTGGGAGAGAACATTGTATTGACTCGTTGGGGTAAGTTCATATGTCATTTGTATCTGTTTCTGATGCATTCTGTTCAATCTAACCAGCTTGTCCGCTCTAATGTAAATTTCAGGCATCGTCCAGCTTACCAAGGTTGAGGGAGGACTTGGGGGAGTCTTCGTTCCCGATGGAGATATCAAAGCTGCTAAGCGAAAGATCTCCTGGCTTGCTGATGTCCCCGAGAATATCCCTGTTGTCCTATCCGAGTTTGACAATCTCATCATCAAGGAGAAGCTTGAAGAAGATGATAAGTTTGAGGACTTTATCAACCCTGACACACAAGCCGAGACGGAAGTGATTGGAGATGCTGGTTTGAAAACTTTAAAGGAAAATGATATCATTCAGTTGGAGAGGAGGGGATTCTACAGGGTGGATAGGCCATATGTGAATGAAAGTAAACCATTAATGTTGTTCATGATTCCCGACGGAAAGAAGAAGGCAATGTCTGGTCTTGATGGTAAGCTTGCTCATCGTTAAGAGAGGCTACACTCAGTAGTTGGTAGAGGAAAAGATTGGATGTAGTAGCAGATAATGTTTTTAAATAGCTACGGTCATTAATCTATTCTCTCTAAAATGATCCGAATGATATAGGATCTTTTCAACAAGGCAAGATAGATTCAGTGTGCAGTGCTTTCATCTGAATCTTCTCCTTCGTCTTCGTCAATGGGGTTGTCGATACAATCATAAATCTCTAATACCGTTTCCGAGGAAATACGACAATCACCAACTAGTTGGGGTCCATCAAGATACTTGTCTTCATTCCATACCAATAATTTGTCCATATGGCCCATTATATTCAATTGGCGACAAAGAATATATCGAATGTAATCGATAGTAGTATGGATAGTATTGATTGGTACCTTGATGATAGTTCCGTCAGGCTGGCCATAACGGAAATTCATTAGCTTGCAAGATACATCGAAGTTTCTTGATTTGTTTGTATTGAGGTACTTCTTCTTTGAGGCTTCGGTAATTGCATCAACAAGTGTGTATGTTACTGAAGTTCTTGGCAAATCGCCTGCCATTTCGGAAATGTCGGAAATATCAACTTGACGTCTTAGGTATCTGGAAAATACAGCATCACAAGCACTCTTGATACCCTTGGTAATAGTTTCTTCTTCCCATTCCATGGTCTCAATGATTGATAGTAGGCCATGTGCCACCTCCCCCGCATAGTACCTGTCATCTGGAAAGTACAGCTCCCATGCCAGTGCAACAAAATAGTTCACATCAAGATTAGTTTGATGGTGCTTGAAATACTCAATGGCCAGCTTACATATGGCATACTTTTTGTCCTCAGGTAGATCCAACGAGTTGTTACTGACCCTAACCAAACTTATGATATGTAAAAACATAGCTGGAGTTAATGAGTAAAACAAACTTGATGCTACTCCAATGTGAAGTATGTTGGAAGCACAGGCTCTTACTGCTAATGCAAGCATCTTTCTTGACTCCTCGTCTTCAGCTCCACCAAACTCATTTAGATACTCTTCCATATGATTAAAACGGCGCATCTGCATTTCCATAAACTTGTATAGGTCCTCTGTCAATTTGGGAACAATGAAGTAATTAGCCAGGTATTGGAGGGCACGACGATTATTCCTGGTGATGAGGCAGGCACAATCTGATGGCTGTGCATACATGTAATCTAGAAATACGTCAAAGTATCCCATGGCATATTCTGGTAGCTCTACCACACTTGTACTATCAGACGATTCACTAAACTGCCCAGATTTGAGTAAAGCTTCAAAGTATCCGCTCTTCTTTGGTCCTAGTCCTAAGGTAGCTTTGTGCACATGATATGTTGACTTGCTGTAATTCGTTTCATTGGCAACTGATACTTCGATAGTCCAGTCACTAAAACTTTCATTTTTGTCCAATCTCCACAAAAAGAGCTGTTTACTCTCTTCGCTAAGATTGGCTTTAAAGTTGAATGCAAATGGAGATGTCTTTGTTCTAGTAGTAGGTTTCTCTCGATGTATGTAAATATCCTCTTCGTCTGAGTCATATTCAAACTCATCATCTGTTGATTCCTCTTCTTCGGGATAGCTCCAGTTATCGTCATCATCATCACTGCCTGTATCATCTTCATCTTCTTCTCCATTATCACTACCCGTATTGTCCCCGTCTACACAGGCATTTTCGGGATTGATACCTTCATTATCACTACTGTCATTATCTAATTCATGTACAAACGGTCAATGTATGACATGCTGCCGTTTGCATCTACCGATTGCTCTTCTTCATTATTATTATTATTATCATTCATTATCGCGTTAAAGTTGTCTAATATGGGTTTAATTGAATAATGTGATTGTGTAGTTCATATAGCGGGTCTACGGTTCATGTAAATCAATCATGGGCGGTCATGGGTTCTAATTTTTGGTTTCTTAGTTTGATGATACATTATTATGTGTATGGGTGGCCAAACAATAGCTTTTAGATGAACTTTCTTGGAACTGAGTGTATATCATGGCCTTATTTTCTTCTGTTTGTTCCATTGACTTTCTCCTCTAAGAAGCTTACCATTCATTAAGCATTGAGCTGGGTATCCTCTAGACCAACAACATCTGATCTAACATCTCCACTTGCATAGCTCCAGCCACCATCGTCTGGATTACGAAGAAATCTAGACCTTTCACTAATCACCGTCTCTTGACCTGCAACCGTATCATACTTATCTTCCTTTGCTCTCAATGTCACCTTAAATTCTACAAATCCTTCATTTTCATCATCTTCACTCATCTCCTCTTCACCAGCTTGTAACTTTACAAACTCAAAACTATCAAACATTCCACCTTTATCTAAATCTTTAGCCCATGCAACCTTATCCTCACGATAGTCTCTACAAATTTCGTTAGTTGTATCCATCACATATTTAATATTTCTATATGAAAACGCTGTATATCGTGAACGGAGGACATCTGTCATCGTTAAACAACTCTTTTCACCGCTATGCAATGGCCCACAACAGTCACCATATACTTTGCCTGATCCACATGCACATGGTTGTTCATCTGAGTGTGATGGGTATCAATATGATTGGTTATTGAGTTGCAATTTCAAAGATACACAAGTTATGAACAAAAAGTTATATGAAAACTCACCAGCATTCTCCGGTATGCGAGATTTGAATGCAGCAAGTACATCCTCTAATTTGGGTGGAGGTGCACCGAATCCTTTGGTAGTTTGGGCTGCTCGTTTTGGTTTCTTCTTATTCTTCTTTGCAAAGGCAAAGAGTGATGTATGTGATGATGATGTTTGATGATGTGTGAAGCTGATGGCCGATAGTTGATTATTAGCAAATTCCGGGACGAATCCTGCTACCACTAATGATAGCAGACATATATATGCAACCAATACGAGTATACTCTTCTTCCCTTGCAACATGATAGGCGGCAACAAGAGTAGATAAATAGTAGTAGGAGAGGAGATGATATGGGGGCAAGACTGGAGAGTTTTTAGCGATCAAACTACTGATGTTGAAGGTGTTGAGAGTAGTTGGCTGCCAACAAACAGTGTTATATTATATACCTAGTGTTATCTATTGCAAGTATTATTTGCAGTTTCAAGTGCTTATTATACCGTGGGCCATTGGTGGTAATTGTCATGGAGCTCCGGCGTTAATAAAATAAGTTAGTAGATATATCAAAAACAAAATTTGTCACTCTGACATATTATATTGGTTATATATCATCATAATCAGGGGTTTGGTATCACACTAAAAAGGACTAAAGTATTCAGAGTATATTATAGATAAATTATGTCGTCATTACAACCTACACGTAAACGTTCGAGATGTGAATCCAACAATAATGTCAGTGCACAAAATAATAATTGCAATACACAAAACACAAACATCAATCTACTCTCCTTACCAGATGAAGCACTTAACAACATAATATCATATAGTATGCCACGAAAAGAATCCCAGGTATGGGAGTGGATTGGTATACTTGGTCAAACTTGCAAATCCTTTCGACGATTTGCTCAAACATATGCACCAACTCGAATAGTATTAAAGGACTTTAAAAATTATTGGCCAATTATCGGTAGTGACATATTCGATGCTCGAATAGGATTCCTTGGATCTCTTCGTGATTGTAGTTGGAAACGTCAACATATAAAAGAGGTTCATATAGATCCTACGTCGGTTCTCCGAAAGACTCATGAGGGTTGGAGAAGTGCTAGAGTGTGTAATGGTATCGAAGATTTGCTTCGAACTCTACTAACAACTCAAGCATCTTTTCCGGAGCTTGAATGGTTAGATATTGAATTACAATCTGATGCTGTCTACGGGTTTGATCTGATTGATGCAGAGACACTTCGTCTTATGCCAGATGCAATACCAGCTCTTCATAAGCTTTGTCTTAGTATTTGTTTCAAGCATGGTCATCGGGAGGTTAGTCCATACCGACTAAAGCGGTTCTTCACTAATTTGCAGACACCTTTGGTGTCATTATCAATGTGTGGACCTGAATGGATGACTGATGCTCATGTTGAGGCAATCATGCCTATTATTGGGAAGAACTTAGTTCGTCTTGAACTTGTGGACTGTGTGTATGATGAACATTATAGTGGAGTGGAAACAAAGCTTTCTGACAACAGCCTCGTTCCTATTGCCCAACACTGTAAAAAGTTGAAGTCATTCTCAATGGTCGGTTCACACATTTCTTGTCGTGGTCTTGAGATGGTCCTTAGTGCAAGTACAGGCATCACTACCCTGAATCTATCAGACAGTAGACGGCTTGAACCGAGGGCTGCTGTTATTATATCCCGTTATTTACCACGATTAGAAGTGCTACGAAATTACTGGCCCGGTGGTTCACCGGATTGGCTAAGTGATGTCAGCTTGATTGACCTTGTTGATGCACAAGAGAAGGAATCAGGTGGTTCAGGTATCTTTCTAAAACAAATTGGTTTATGGACAGATGTTGATGATCAACTACTTACTATCAGAGGGGTAAAGTATGCAATTGAAAAGGGTGTCAAGGAAATAGAAATCAACAAGGATGCTCTCCACAGCGAAATTGTTAACTTGGGCTCTGATGTACAGCTTTACCAGGCGCATTATGTCCATTACATTGATGGTAGTCTTTATGAACGAGAACCAGTCTGGAAGAATTGTTAGATCATATTACTTTTCTCACTCTAGACTATAGATATAGAACGTATAACAGATAACAAAGATACACCAGATAACTTAGACAACATCATTTCCCTCCTCTTCCTTCCTTGCTTTGTTCAAATGAGCGTCCATTGCAGCAGCGGTGGCAGATGCATACATATTACGAACACTCTTCTGCATTGCAGTTGGTAATGCTGACTTCTGACTTTCCCAGATTTTGCCTAATTCCATAATAGCCTCGGCTCTCTTCTTACGTGTTTCATCGGACGCAGTCTGATCTTTGGTTACCTTCATAACAACCTCCCGGATAGTGCCCGTGATATCAATAACAGTCATATTCCACATTACAGTAATCATGTGAGGCAGGGCATCCTCTTCGGATGTACCCTGTTGAGCAGTCTGCTGTGCAGTCATTGCTGTCTTGGCTGCATCCATTTTCATATCAGCCGCCTTTACCTTGGCACCCATCCCTTCACTCCATGACCCGATCACTTCCGTGGCAACTAACTTATACATCGTACCCACTGTATTTAAGATTTGTTCACCATATCGTACTTCTACTAGCTCTTTACCCTCTGCTGTCCATTTGGCCTTGGCACCTTCCTTATCTCCATCAACATATGATTGGATTCTACTACGAAGTGACACAGCAAGACGGATAACACGACGCCTCTCCAACTCCATAGTTTGTTGCCTAATAAACTCTGGGGGGTCTTCTGATCCTCCCATCATTGTCTGTGTAACCAATTGCAACCTACCAACAATATCGTCAAAACGATCATTTCCGAATAAGAATGTAAAGATTAAACTAGGATCAAGGGATTCCATAGCGGCCTCAGTCTTATCCCCACTCAACCCATCCTTTCCATCACGATCATATACCTTTCGTAACTTTTCATCGCCCAACACCTGATAAGCTTCGCCAATCGCTTGGAATTTAACCTTGGCTTCATCTGATTTGTTTCTATCTGGATGCCATTTACGAGCTGCTACATAGTACGCCTTCTTAATCTTAGCAGGTGTTGCATCTGTGGCCACTCCTAATGTATCATAGTATTCAGTGTCATTAACAACTCGTCCACCCTCGCCAGTAGCAGCTGGTTTCTCTTCCTCATCTTTAGATTGTTTTAATATATCATCGTCATCCTTTGGTAGTTTTGAGATTTCCTCAGCTTCTTCATCCAGCTTGTCCACGATCCACTTGTTTTGAGTACGATCCCAACGCTTACCTTGTGCTTTGTTGACTGCATTATCAGCCGCAGACACTCCCAAACAGCAACACAAACTTAGACATGCCACGGGTATAAGTGCTAAACAACACTATAATATTTATATGATATATGTTTAGAGAGAGGATATATAATGTATTGTAATACAGGGTTAGAATGTGAGATGAATACAAGATATGCATACCGATATCAAATATATATGGATAATAATGTATTGCAATGGTGAGAGGTGAGAAGGAAGAGAGACACAAGATATGCACATTTTTTCAATATGAAGAGAAACGTACCAAACAGCCGCATAATTGTTCACATATCGTAGGAGGGCGTTGTTGTTGTCCTGGATTTAGTAGAGGATCTTCATTCTCGGGGGTAGATGACGCCATGGTTGTAATGAGTGGTAGGTAGGGCCGAGTGTTGAGAGAGAAATCTTTATGGATGACGGTATCCTTCTAGTATTGCTAGACTTTAGACTGCTGGAGGCATACATACTAGTATCGAGGTGTTGCTAATAGTCCTGCGTGCCGCATGCCTCCCCTTCAAACTCTCCTCTCCCATCAGTCTCTCTTCTCCCTAACCTTTTAGTGGCGGCTGATATCCATTGCTTAAATCAGAAAGAACTTCAATAATACCATGAGTAGTACTAATAATAGACATGTAGATTACGGCGGTATAAGTCATGTAGAAGTGGAATCTGGAGTTGATACACAAGAGAATACCCAACCGAGATCCTCAGGTCGTCGAGAAAAGAGGACGAGACAAATAACTCCTAAATCAACTAATATAAGCCATGGTTTTGATGAGGAGATGGGTGTACCTCTTACAATTAAATTAGACGGTAATATAGTTGATAAATCAAAAGCTTGGGTAAGACCAAGTGCAGAAGAAGTAGTAAAGAAGCGAGCGTCCCTAGATCTCAATGACGATGGAATTAGTAGCCCTACATTAAATGGAGGGAGAGATAAAAGTAGAACAAGTAGTTGGGGATCATATCAAATGAGAAGATCTGTAGCATCAATAAGAAATGGAGATGATTTGCATTCAATCGCAGAGTCGGTATTTAGTGATATCAGAAGTGAGGGTACCGAGACAAGATTGTCAATCTCCAATGAGGCCGAGAACTATAGAAGTTGCTCAGCATTTCAACGTGCCTTCCCCGAACGATCATTTGCACTGATAGTTACTTTGGTATTTGAATTACCAACATTATTCTTAATCAGTGGTGGTAGTGATAGACTGTGCAGTTTGATTGGAAGGAAGAAGTATACAACATTAATTTCTTTACTGCCATTGATTTCGGCAATAGCAGGGAATGTGGGATTACAGGCGTCAACCTTGACCACACGTGCTATAAGTCATTCACAAGTTAGAATAGATAACTATATGACATGGTTGGGGAAAGAGATTATAGCAGCGTTGTATCTAGGGGTTGCAATTGGGACTGTGCTAGCTTCTATGAGTTTTTATATGACACGATCATTCCCCTTCGCCTTGTCAATCTTTGTTGCTCAGTTTATTGGCATAGTGACTGCCGGCTGCACAGGTACTTTGGCACCATTACTATTTACATTTATATTCCAACGGGATAGTGGTAAGTTTTATTCATTGTCTTGTGCTGCCGATATCCATCTGATCGTTCGACTGACTTTGCTCACATCTTCTGCACATAATTGCAATTCGTAGGCAAATGGGGAGGCCCATTGGAGACGGCAGTCCAGGATGTCGTGGGAAGCTTTGCAATGATAGTGGTAACCTATAAAATCATGCTTTTGTTCGGTCCGTTTGAGCTGGATCCCAATGATATGTGCTAGCAGCTTAAGTAGTAAATCATTAGGGGTGAGCGGGGTGAGCTATTAACATCGACCATAACCTTAAAGACAACATACATACAGCTTCATACTTCACAACTGGT
>Ga0075437_13878_pt1 | contig 10992 bp, 8 predicted proteins | sample MintriMetagenome_FD_74266 | JGI IMG/M metagenome (GOLD analysis project Ga0075437, IMG submission 74266) | Marine eukaryotic communities from Monterey Bay, USA to study complex ecological interactions - Minidiscus trioculatus and... | ecosystem: Environmental > Aquatic > Marine > Unclassified...
GCCATTCTGAAAGACTGTGGACCTCAATGTCAACTTCTGTTACAGCTCTTCCGCAGACTGTAATCAATGCAGAGAATACCCCCAGTTTATTACAGCTCATTGAAACAATCTCTGTACATCATAGATTGATACCTTTACTACATCAATCTGATGATGCTGTTGTTGCAGTGTTCAAATGTATTGCTGGTACAACTCGAATGAAAGTCATGTTTTGTGTATTGAAAATCATCGATGGTCTCCTCACGGATGGTGGCACCTTGAATGATACAACTGTATCTATGAATGAAGAATCAATGGGACAATCCCTTATACTTCAGCACATTCATTTGCTAATTACACAATTCACAGACCGATTAACAAAGGAGTCTCAGCAGATTGTAAATCTGGGGGAAAGTATTGGAAGCAATCCCCATGCCTCTATGAATAGACCCTCAAAGCATAGTCCAACAGAAGGAATGCAGTTGAACATATTATGCCGTGTTAGCGAGCTTCTTGTATCTGCTGAACAGGCTGATGACGATCACATTGCAACAATGAACGATCTCTGCGGTATGCTCGTTCCATTATTAAAGTTCGATTCGCATCCAAAGCAGCTCTATGTTGTGCGAACTGTGAACTCTCTCATTCCAAGGTTATCTTCGGCAGAGGCCGCCATGACCCATTTTCATACTCTATCCAAGGTGAGTTGCATCATGCACTCTTCTTATTGTATGTTTATTATTGCCTTTTCATAACTCATTCACTCATATTCTCCTCTTAAACATTAGCTACTTGGTCCAAATAGAAATCAAGTTGGCATCACATCAAATGAGCACCGTCAAATACTATCTTCAGCAATCAGTGCCATTTGCAGTAGAGAATCAGAGTGCCCCAAATGGAAGATGGTTGCGCAAGCTGTGGCAGATGTTAATGCAGTAAGCACGTCGTATGTTGATGAACATGATTTCGAAAGGATATTGCCACTATTGAACAAATTAGGTGACAAAGGAGAAGGGAGCTGGCTTGATCTATCCATGGTCAGAATAGAAGGGACATTTGATGGCACGCGAGTACTACTACCATTGATTTACACTTGTTTCCAACTGCTATATGATTCTGATGGAGTCGTGAGTAGGGCGGCCAATAAAGCTTTGAAATGTCTCTTGACAATTAGTTCTGAACAGGCAGCAGAAGATACACAACAAACAAAGCGAAATGCATGGGTCAAGTTGATTGAAACAACATTTGTTCCTTGTCTAAAGATTGGAATCACCACAAAGGATATGACAACAAGGAGAAGCTTCATCATGCTTATATCGCACCTCGCAAGAAACTTTGAAGGATGTGATTCTGTACACTTGTATGGAGACTTGAAGTGCCTGATACGTGATGATGATCTGGAGCTTGACTTCTTTTTGAATGTGACGCATGTTCAACTTCATAGAAGGGGAAGAGCGTTCAATAGATTGAGGCGAATGCTCACTACTGCACATGAAGATAACTCAACAGCAGCAGACAAATCGCCTCTGTTTTCAGATCAGACGCTTAGTAACATTTTATTACCATTAGCAGTCCATCCCGTCTACGAGTACAAATCCAAAACAGATGAAGCGTATGTAATTGAGGCAGTAGCAGTTGTAGGCGAGATTTGTAAACATTTGTCTTGGAGCAAGTACAACAACATGCTACAGTCACTACTCAATAACCTTACAAGATATCCTGATCAAGAAAGAGTTTTAATTGCAATGCTGTGTGCAATTGTTGATGCATTCCACTTCACTATTGATACTGGAAGAGCAGATGGTGGTGAAGGAAATGGTGTAAGTGCCAACAACAGCTAAATCTGATCATGTCTTACTCTCGTTCAACTCATTCATATTATTCCTGCTCTTCAATCCTAGGTGTGGAGAACGCTGAACAATCGAATAATACCAAAGGTTGAATCATTTTCAATCAAGGAGAAGGTTGATAAGCATGGTTCAAAAGTAAAGACACTCCGTGCGTCTGTTGTGTTGGCATTGATGAAGCTCTTTCAAAAGTTTCCTACCGATGCCTTTGAAGCCAAACTACCAAAACTCATTACAATTGTCTGTAATGCCTTGAAGAATAAAGATTCAAATACACGAGATATTGCTAGAGAGACAATGTCAAAGATGGCTGTAGGTCTTGACACGAAGTACTTGCCACTTATTCTGACTGAACTCTCCGTATCACTATCCGAGGGCTACAAGCTACATGTACGAGCAGCGACGCTTCATTCAATCCTGGTTGCCATTTCCAAAGTATATAAGCAGCCAAGTGAAAGTGATGTTTCAGTATCAGTAGGTGGTGAAGCTACCTTTTTGCCATTTGATCGTTGTGTACCTGCCATGCTAGATCTTATCCATCAAGATGTTTATGGGAAAGCCAGCGAGATAAAAGAAGCCCAACACGTTGAAAAGCGATTGATCAAAGAGGCAATGGGCAAGAAGAGTCTCGATTCTTTGGAGATAATTTCAAGAATTATTCATTTCAAGCCTTCTGTTGCTGCTGAGCAAGGAAGACAGGCGTCTACAGTACATGCCCTAGTAACACCCTTTCTTGATCGTCTTAGAGATCCTGATGTATCATCATCGACAATGAGAAAAGTGAAGGAATGTCTACAGAGGGTTGCTGTAGGCTTCTCGACTAACTCAAGTGCCAAGTATGATGAAGTGCTTCCATTCATCTATGCAACAGTGTCGCCATTTGTACACGGTAAAAGGAAGCCTGCAGTTGATGTAGATGCCGACTTGGAAGATAGTGATGATGAAAAGGAAGCACCAATCCAAGTAAGCAAATCAAATGGAAGCACATCGACGTCAAGAAAAGCAGAGACAAATGAAGTTAATCAAGCCGTAGCTGTTACAACTTGGACACCATCAACTCTAGGTGCCGTAGAAAGCAAACGATCTGCATTTGATATGAAGAAGAAGCAAAAGAGAGCACTGCATAAAGTGATTGATGGAACTGCTGCTCCCAAGCTCACTGGTAGTTCACGACACTCTCCACTCAAATCATCAAAGGCTAAAACTCTCAACAATCCTGCTAATGCTTGTGCGGTTAGCTTTGGATTGACGTTACTGAATTCTTCACTAAAACGCTCAAGACTCGATGTGTCGGATGATAAGTTGTGTGCAATGGCGGATCCCTACCTCTCCTTACTCTCACACTGTGTTAGCTTCTCGAGTGATAATCAAGCAGTGATGTTATCACTAAGATGTTTAGGCATCTTTCTTCGAATGGATTTGCCCTCTGTTCCGCAAGCTGCAAGAGATTTAGGCCCAAGTATCTTGGACCATCTCACAACAGCAAACGCAGCTTCAAACACTCAGAGTGATATGGTTCAAAGTTGCTTCAAGACCTTAACACTTCTCATTTCTCATCCAAAGTTTTCATCTTCAAGTAACAAACAACAAACTTCTTCCACTGTAGCTTGTTTTGATGATGCACCGTCGTCGGATACACATGGCAGTAAAGAGACTTTACCACTCACTTCAGACCAGATGCAAGCTCTTCTTTCCTTGCTCCATTCTGCAGTGAGAGAATACGACCATCATAACTCGACCTTTGGTTTGGTCAAGGCTATTTCAGCCAAGAGGTTCATCTCGTCGGAGTTGTATGACTTGATGGATATCATTTTACAATTGTCAGTTCAAAGTCAAAAGTCTGCCATCCGATTGCAAAGCTCGCAAATCTTTCTACAGTATCTTTTAGAGTATCCAATGGGAAATCAGCGCATGGATGGTCATCTTCATCAGATTATACTTAATCTCAAGTACGAGTATGAAGAAGGGAGGCTGTCAGCAGTTGCTCTTCTAGCATCTGTCATTCAAAAGTTTCCTCCTCCAGTTCTTGAAGAGCGTTGTCAATTCTTCTTTCTTCCTTTGGTACTTCAACTAGTTAATGATGATTCAAAGAAGTGCAAAGAAGCAGTTTCTGATTGTATTTCTTTGCTGCTGCAACGTGTATCAACAGAATCTGTGCAATCACTATTTGATTATGCGAGGCGATGGTCACATTCTACTGGAGCTGATTCTCTTCCAATGCAAAAAGCGTCTGTTCAGCTGCTTGGGATCTTCATTGATTCTAGGTCTGATTATGTAAAACGTGGAAGTAATGCATCAGATATCATGTCTATTGTGTTGAATGTAATGGTAACACAAGATGAATGTGAATGGGAACTGTTATACCACAGTTTGGTTTGTACGGAGAAATTGGATAAGCAAGTGCCTTCATTAGTGGCTGCCAATCATGAATTATGGGGAGCTTTGGTTAAATTCATGGCATTTCCTCATCCTTGGGTTATCGAAGTGTCAACTCGCATCATCAGTAGTCATTTGAGTACTATTGAACCGAACAAATTGAATGAATCAGATTCGTTTGTTACAAAGATTCCAGGATGTATTTATAAGCTGGCCAGTAATTCATGTCGCCAAATAGATGTTGAAGATTCTCACTTTGTGGAGACAACGTCCACACTAGCAATCAAAACTCTTGTCTGGGCATTCCGTGCAATGAAACAATATCCAGACATGTGTTATAATGATGGAGAAGAGCAAGAAGTAGACCATAAGTCGAAAGACCCCTGTCTCTGGGTAATGACACGTCTTTCCAACATTGCAAAACCAAAGGGAGATCGTCGACGTGGATCTGTCTTTAAGTGTTTTGCTGCCCTATGCACATCATGTAATCCAGAGCATTTTAGTGCCTTTTTGGAACTAATGATAGATCCTATTGATAGAGCTATTAGGGAGGCAACTAACAAACTTATGTCTGATGATGTCCCTGAGAATGACCCGCAGATTGCCTTGTCCAAAGATGTATTGCAAGTTCTTGAAGACACCTGCGGTACTGAGCCATTTGTGAAAGCATATGCCGAGGTTAACTGCAAGGCACGTGAAAAGAGAGATACACGCAAGCAACAACTAGCTTCAGAAGCGGTCCATAATCCAGAAGCTGCTGCGCAGAGGAAGATTGCAAAACAGCTGAGAGAAAAGGAGAGAAAGAAAAGAAGAGTAGATGAAAGGCGTGGAGCAAGAGGAGCAGTCAAAAAGAGACGGTATTATTAGTGTAGTAGTATGGTAGGCATTAAAAATAGGTGTTACACTGATATTGACATTTAGATTAAATACCAAGTAGAGAGCGAGCTCTCGAGCCCTCATTTTAATGTATGACCTCTATATCTTGGTCTGACGGCAACGTATTGCCCTGAAGGTCTAGGATATACCTCTCATACACCTTTTCCTTGTGTCATCCAAGCCGGCTTGTTGATATCAGCACCTCTGCCCCTACCTCTGCCTCTTCCTGCGGAGTGCGAACTTGCAGGAGGAGCATATTGTTGCTGTTGAATGTTGTTTTGTACCTGCTGAGGTTGCCCTGTCGGTGGGGCAGAAGTGGCGACTGTTCCCGATGCCATCCAAGCAGGCTTATTGATATCGGCACCACATCCTCTACCTCTGCCTCTTCCTGCGGAGTGCGAACTTGCGGGAGGAATATACTGTTGCTGTTGTTGAATATTGTTTTGAGCTTGCTGGGTCTGAACTACCGGTGTAACAGAAGAGGCAGCTGTTCCCGATGTCATCCACGCAGGTTTGTTTATATCTGATCCTCTGCCTCGTCCTCTGCCTGCAGGTGCAGCTGATGTTGGAGCAGTTTGATTGGTAGTGGAGGTATAAGAAGGTGTTGGATTTGAGTTGGCAGGCATTTTTGCCAAGCCATCAGAATTCATCCACGCCGGCTTGTTGATGTCAGCTCCCCTTCCTCGCCCTCTACCTGCAGGAGGAGCAGAAGATGTAGCACTTTCTGGACCCCTAAATCGTTTCTGCGGTCGAATCTCTCCTCTCTCATAATCATTATCTTGACTCTGACGTTTTGAAGCATACCCAGCGCCACCAGAACTGCTATATCCTCCTCTTGAGCCCTCATCTCGACTACTGCGTGATGGTTGGCGTTCATTCGATCGATAATCGTCGCGATATCCACCTCTTGAACTACTAGGAGCATCATCATAACGACTATCTCTTCCTCCGGAATTACTACGAGAATATGAGTCACTATATCTTCCATCCTGTTGTCCGCGATCTGACCGTCTATCATCGTAACGGCTTGATTGTCTGTCATCATAACGACCTGATGAAGTACTAGAAGAATTATACTGATTTCCTCTTGAAGAGTCCCTAGACTCATATTCTCGACTGCAGCTTTGGCTACCACCACCGTCTCGAGAAGGTGGTGGTTGAAATTGATTTGAGGAATTACTACTAGGTCGCTGATTTCGAGGTGGCTCATCATCAATTGGTATGTTTGATGAGAGTGTCCCTCGTCTGGAAGGTGCTCCCGTTGTTTTATATAGCTTGGGTCCCGATCCGTATAGAGATTGTTCTTGTTGAGGCGGTTGTGCTCGAGGCTGTACACTTGATGAAGTGGCTGCTTGTTGTTGTGGTGAAGGTGCAGCAGTGGAAGCAGTTCTAACATGACCATTGTCGCGAGTGGGTCTCGTAGGTGGAGGCTTTTTATTCTCTGGTGGAGCCTTTCTTTGACTGTGTTCTGGAGGAGCAGTAGTCTTCTGAACAACTAATGACTCTCTACCGACACCAGCATCATTTGGAGTTGGAACTGTCGGAGCAGCACTCAACCTGCTGTTTTGTTTTCTCAACTGCTTTGTTTTCTCAGCTCTTAACTCTTTAATCCTTTCAGCTCTTCTTGCAGCATCACTCTCCTTTTTCTTTGCTGCGCTGTCTTGGGCTAATGGTGCTTGTGGAGGTGGCGCTGCAGTATTATTGTCTGGCGGTGGTTGTTCATTGTTTGTTGTTTCAGCTGATTTAGTTGTCTTCTTTATACTTTCAACATGTGCTGCAACTTTAGATAACTCTTGTCCAAATGATGGTGAGATCTTATCTCCCAAATGATCAATCACCTAGAGATTATAGAAATACACTTTGTTAGTAAAGGGGAAAGCTCAAATTTAACCACATATTATACACTCACTCTTTCTTACCTTTTGTGCAGTGTCTACACCCTTTTCCCAGTCGATCCCAAAGCTATCCTTCAATCTTGATAGTGTCTTTGCACCTGGTTTTACAATCTCCAAGTCTTCAGTAATAAAAGAGAAGAGTGATTTCATAATCAAAATGGCAGTATAATGCTCAAGTGATTCTCGCTTATTCTCGGCAGATAAATCTAATAAACGCTGTAGTGAATAATTCCACCATGGACCAAAGATAACACCACCACCTTTGCTCTTGAACATTCTATTCTTGGCAGCCTTTTCAGATTGTCGTAATGCATTAATCTCAAGCAAAATATCCTCTTCAGTTGGTTCACCACTACCTGTCCCTCCATCGTGAACCTGATATATAGGACGGTCAAAGTAATTCTTCTCTTGACCCTTTTCAATACAATACATCTTGTAGAGTGGTATATTAAGCGACGCGCCCTCCTTTTGTTGAAGTGGTGGTACTCCAATATTTTTAATAGCACATTGGAGTGTATCTTTTGAGTATTTGCCATCTTTTGTTACTACTTTAATTTCGCATTTGTTTATTGCAATTCTTTCCTCAGTTGTGAAAAAGTTGGTTTCTCCATCGCCACCACCGTCGTTATTATCACTGTCGGAATCTGAATCTTCAAGGAAATTGCGTTTTGACATGATTGTGTTATGTGTTGCTGGATATTAGTACCTATTGTACTATATGTCAAAGCTTTGTAACACAAGATTTTTCTGTGTGTCTGTGACTTGTGATAGAAGTTGCAATGTGTCGTTAATTAAATGACCGCTGGTACCGTCAATCAAAAGGACAGTGTAAGCAGCTTATTATTGAGTTATTGAAATATACGAAGGCAATTCCGTCGATTGTTAGGAGGTGATTATCCACTGTCAACTTTGGGAGGGATTTATGTGGCTGTGAGGAGAACTGTTGTTAGCGGTATCCTACATGACAAGATATGCCGTACTCTCATAAAAGTAAATTTACACCTAATATTTTCTTATCACCCCCACGCGGTCTACGCATCCATTTATATCTCCGTCCCGGTTTTATATTATCAGTTCATATTGATATTAATTAGTTGTTTGTAATACATATCAAAGAGATGAAGTGGAGAACAATAATAATATTATGTGCTCTTCTCACAAACTCATGCATTGTTTGTATCGGGAGAAGAGATACACCCATGCAACAATATAAGCACAACATAAATAGAAGAAGAGAGAATATAATATGTTTTATATCAAATCGCCATCAGGCATATTCAGCTAATGTACTGTATTATGAAAACAGTGCAGTAAAGGATAGGATAATCAATAACAATAATGATGATATTATTGACATTGAGAAAGAGCCAGAGTTCTTTGTAAGAGAAGCTCTATTTGTCCATCTTAGTCCAGCAGCCAAGATTTTAACTGAGGAATTCTATGCATATAGAACCAACTTTATCACATTTCAAATAGAACGTCTAAAGACTGTCTTATCATTAGAATCTACCTTTCCCAATCAAGATCCCAGCTCATTGAATTACAACAAACGGATAAGACGACCATTGCAACAAATGTTGGTTGCTTGTGAAGCAGACGGAGGCAAGGTAATTGGTTTTGCTGAAGTAGACGCAAGACCCTTGGGAAGTAATGATGACGGAACAACGAGAATATCCGAGGATGGAACATTATCAGACGATAATATACTTAGATCATACATGTACAATCTTGCAGTAGACAAAAACTGGAAGAGAAAGGGTGTTGCTTCTCAACTTGTCAAAGCGGCAGAGCAGTATGTAATTGATATGCATGAAGAATGTGTAGAGAATAGACTCTACCTCAGAGTTAGAAAAAGTAATGAAGCAGCGATTGGGTTATATAAGAGCTTGGGATATCGTGAAATGGACCCTCTATCAATTGATTTAACAGTTCAAGATATAAATAGTGGTTCACTTGAAGAAGGTGAATTGATTCTGTTTTCAAAAGATTTGCCAGTGGATGAATTCTGTGATATATAAAATCTATTAGGATAGAATTTATATCCTTATGCAACACAAATTATACATGCAGTTAATGTTTATCATTTCAATACAACTCTACTCTCTTCTTCTTTTGTCGATGATGAAATCTCTTCCTCGTCTAGATTTTGGAAATCTGGTACCTTAAGACTCACTGCTGCTTCTGAGCCGATTGTATTCTCGTCAAAGTCATCAAACGCTACTGGAAAGAGCTCGTCATCTGGGATGACACATTCATCTTCGGTGCCGATTATACAGTATGTTTCATGTTCTGGTTCTTCAGTTGAGTATTTCTAAGCTTGCACTTCCAGCCAATACAGAAAGAATGAATGTCCACGCTAATCCAGCTACACTTAGAAATGGAATCTGTAGGTCTGTGGGTATATAACAGAATTGAATGTATTGCACTGGTATCCAGAATAAAAGATTCCTCTTCATAAGTGGAACGAAGTTATCTTTTGCTCTTTTTAACCCATCATCGAAATCAAGCCCTTGTATATAGGCAGTGAATGTGAAGAATACTGGATAATAAAAGAATGGTACAACAATAAGTTGACTTGCTAAGCTTCTTTCCATTGCTGTTAATGCTGAGATATCAAATAGTTGTGAAGCTCCTATCGTTGCCAATGTACTCAAGAGAAATTGACCTTTACATAACTCCACAATGATGGGAAATACATAGTGTTGAGCAGCACGATATGTCGCGTCAAACAAAGCGAATGAGCTCCCTCTCGATGGATTGTATTCACCATCTTCTCTCCCTTGTGCTATTGCATCTCCTATTGTTGCCAAACATGCCCCGGTGATCATTTTTGTTGGTAATGGAAAATCACTAAGTGTAGACATGTACTTATCAAAGATATTTGCTGCTGGATTTGTACCTGTTGCAACTAAATAATTGGATACTGAATCTTGTAGAAGAGATGGTTGAGATATAAAGGGTGCAGTATGAGTGTGTATATCACCAATACCAAAGGAAGTCACAGATTGTATAAATGTAGTTGTAATGCATACTAACATTATTGTCACTATAGGGTGCTTCATGTTTGGATATATCATTGATTATTGTATTGTATTGTATTGTGTTGTGTTGTGTTGTGTTGTGTTGTGTTGTATTGTAGGTATTGTATATTGTATTAATTTGTCGTAGATGATAAATGATAAAGTTAAGGATGTTGACTATCAAAAGAACTTGCAAGTAAAGACCTGCACTAATGAACAATACAAATGGCTAGCAATCTATGTACGGTTTATTGTGTTGTGCGTGCTACCTACTATTGAAGCTGCATCTATTGAATGGTTGCCATCTTGCTTGTATTTGCTGCAACACGTGTCCTATACTCAATTCAATGGTAATTGGTGGGCGGGCGCGCGGCCGCGCAGAATACTTCTAATGTAGAAGATTTAGTTAAGGGCAGCGGCGGAATAACAGAAGAGTTATATCTATATATCCTTTATACAAATTATGTGCACAATATTATCCCTACTCGGTTTCATATCATTGGTATCAGTATCATCCTTCTCCTCCAATACAATAATATATCAAACAAATAGATTTCATTCGTCATCCACAAAACTATTTGGTACTATACGCTTCGTAGGCGATGCTACAGCAAGTTATGATACTCCACCTATAGCAATATCTACAGAGGATAAATCCCTATCTCAATTTTTATATACTTCTGCATCCGACGAGGTATTATGTGGAGCACAAACGAATACATTATTGGAAGATGATGGTAGTGGTGATCAATTGTGGAGATGCCAGCAGGAGGGAGTTGAATGGTTTGGTATGACTGTATTGCCAATCTTTATAAATAGGTGAGTATGTGTGCGTTTTGCTTCAATGAACACATCTTATGCACACATTATCTTACTAATACAAAATACATTCTCAGAATTGAAAAGACTGATGAAGATACTGGAAAAGTTGTAGTATCAATTATTGAAGCACAAACAGAGGTTGAGAACGGTGGAAGGTTAGGCAATACACTTGATATG
>Ga0075437_12767_pt1 | contig 10989 bp, 8 predicted proteins | sample MintriMetagenome_FD_74266 | JGI IMG/M metagenome (GOLD analysis project Ga0075437, IMG submission 74266) | Marine eukaryotic communities from Monterey Bay, USA to study complex ecological interactions - Minidiscus trioculatus and... | ecosystem: Environmental > Aquatic > Marine > Unclassified...
TGTCAGATTAATCGAGACGAGATTATGGAACGCGAACAAGATATCGATGAAATTTTAAAGCAATGGCCCTTTGATCCACAAAGCGTCAATGTTCGTTTATTAGAGTCTGCTCAACGACGAGTCCTGCAGATGCGGGTCGACATGGGAATCCTCCAGCTTGAGACTGATGGGCGCCCGGATGGCAATCGATTCCACGGCGCGACCACCTACTACGAATTTCTCCGCGTACAGTCAACGCAAGCGGAAGATAAATTTGAGCTAGACGAAGACAGTTGCCTTGAAGTCGATCGCGAATTTGTTCAGTTTTACCACCGTCGGGTTTGCTGGCTGCAATTAAAAGAATTTGATCTCGCCGTTCGAGACGCCGATCATACGCTCGCTTTAATGGATTTTTGCAAGCGGCACTCCAGTGACGAGCAATGGACAATTTCCCACGAACAGTACCGTCCATTTGTGCTATACCACCGCACTCAGGCCGCTGCGTTAGCCTTCATCAATCAAGAAGAAGACTCCACCGAAGACGAAGAGAACGCCCCCTCCACCGATACGGCCGAATACGCAATCGACGAAGTAAACGAAGGGCTTATTCGGCTGCGAAAGTTGTTCGCTGAGTACGATGCGGAAGAACAATTCGACGAAGATGAATTGGTTCAACGTCTCACTGAATTCCGCGAGGGCCTGCGTGAAAAATACGAAGTGGGGCCGACCGCAAAAGAGCAACTCGAAACGGCCATCCAGGACGAAGACTACGAAGCCGCCGCGAGACTGAGAGACCAATTGTCCAAGCGAACTGGCGAAAACTACAGCGCCTGACAAAACGGCGAGCAGAAGATTGCCATTGAGTCCGCTATCATGAGTAGACTTGAAGGAAATTGTTACAAAGTGTGAATTTATTTCACATTTTGAGACGTCTGCGGCATGTAAGCCACTCCCCTCAAAACGCTAGCACCAATTCCTCGGCAGTGTTTTTCCGCGTCTTCATCGGTGCCGCTGCATCACAGCCAAATTTTTTTTCATTTTGGCATGAGGCATGCAGTTGTATAGTTCATGACAAGACGTTTGTCATGTGACATCTATTACTGTTCGCAAAGGAATGAAAGAATGCTTGTATTATCACGGAAGCAAAACCAGGAAATCATCATCGGTGACAACATCAAGATTACAGTTGTCAAAATGAAGGGAAACACGGTTCGACTCGGAATCGAAGCCCCCAGAGAGGTAAACGTGTTGCGTGGCGAACTGCCTCGCCACGAATCACCGAAAAAGGAATTTGCAAATTCAGCAGAACCTCGAGGTGAGATGACTGTGGTTTTCAGTAATCACGACGGCGACAAACAAGCCTCGACAAATCGAGAGGCTTTCAAATCTTTTCAATCTAATAATAGACTGACGAATCGGGATCGACAGACAGCGTTACCACCAACTGCACCGCAACCCGAAACGCATTCTTTGCGATTTCGCGGCACCCTTCCGACCCAGCTGCAGCATAATCGGTTAAAAGAAATAGTCGACCAGCTAACGGCGAAGCCAACAAAATGATTCTTGCAACAATGACGTTGACTGAGCCAATCGCTGTTTTGGCTTGAACTAGAAAATAGAACTAATCATGCAGCACGGATGCTGCAATTAGTTTCTTTTATTGCTCTTCGGCCTGACTAGGCACTTCCCATCTCCAGCAACCCCCGCACTCTCTTTTAAGGCGGGCACTTATTTCTTGCCAACCGCAGGAACGATTTCACCGGAGAGACTTCGCTTCATCTTGAAACTGGAACTGCACGCCCTTGCTTCGGACGGTCCCCTCAGATGAAATAGGAATGATTGGAGGACTCCCGTTTGCCCGCTGACGCTGCTCCCAGTGCACCTTCAATAAACGGCGCACTTCCTCGATCGTCTCAGGGTGCTGATGAACGTGATTATGTTCAGAGGGTACTAGCTTTTTCGAAATGGCGACCGAACTAAGAGCATCCTCAACATCGACGACCCCGTCATCATCGGCAAACTTAGCCTTTGACTTTGAAAAGATGGATTTTTCCTCCACTTGGCCTGCGATGTTGTGCAAATTAACCCCACTCGTTTTCACACGCTCGTTAAATATTTGAATGGCGGGGTTTTGGGGATTCAAGGATTCAATACTGGTTGTAAATTCAACCAACGAACCCTGCTTCCATTTCTCTTGGTTGGCTTTGATTAATTGTTCTAAATCGACAGATTTTTGCTGCGTCCCGGATATCACTTTTTTACCAAACCACTGAGTCGCTTGATTCGAGTATCGACTTCCACCAAAAGGAGTCGCAATCGTGATCACACGATCAATCGAAGGGTTCTTACGAAAATAGAATGAATCCTTCAGTGCGGAAAGAGACTTCGGATCGCCTTGAAAACCACTCAGCGGATAATCACTGTTTAGTTTCCAAAACTCATCACCACTGTCGAATGTCTGCATCAACGAAAGCAAGCCACCCATGCTATGCCCCACCATCACCGCTTCATCTCGGCAAATCGATTCATGGTTGGGATCCAGCGAATCAACCATCTCTGCAAGATCGCTTCGTAATTCGCGGGCAGATTCCCAAAATGGTTTTCCTGTGGGATACGAATAAAACCAAAATTGGAAATTCTCTCGCACCTCTGCATCGCCTCTTAATTCATTAAGCATATGAATCCACGTCGTCGCGCTCGACCAGAATCCATGTACGAAGATGACAGGTATTTTGTCAGGATCGAATGGCTCAAGCATGAACAACCCGTAACTCTCAGGAGCATACTCAGGATTAAAAAGCGACACCGTTGCATTCAATTCTTTATTCAAAAAAGGGTCTATCAGCCCGAAGGCCAGTGGTGTGGTAATATCGCTTTCTAATTCAAATTGATGCTGACCTACTGCGACGTTCGTCTGCTCCAGAGGATCAAATAGGACAAGTTTACCTCGCATCAGGTTAGATTCTGTAGAGCGATTAAGTTGGCTCGATGACTCGCCAGCCGGATCGCCGGACGGTTGTATTTGAAAAACTGCCGTCATCGGTATTGGAAGTTTCTCCGGGTAGAACATTTCATCTGAATCTGAACTCAATTGCCGGTTTCTAACCGCGATTAAAGGAACGCCCCAACCACGCCCATTGGTCCGAAATTGATTTTCAAATCGCCCCACTTCAAAATCACGTGAAAGGACTAGCTCGGAAAAATTCACATCGCTCCAGCGACCATTGACCTCAAGATCAATTTCATAGCCAGCTGACAAATTAACGATTTTCCCTGAGCCGTCTCCGGGTAAATCACGCCGAGCTACCAACGCTGCAAGGAAACCTTCGAGTGACTTGTTGTAGATCTGGCGAACATTAAAATCTCGCCCGCTCGCCTCCGGCTGCTTCTCCACAGAAGAATCAAAAATATACAAACTGGATGACTCAAGCGCAACCTTGTTCATCTCGAAAGCAATTTCTGCCTCACCGGAATACTCGGCCCACTGAGCGTGGATCCGTGCTAATTGTGCTGTCGCGTAGAGCCCATCGGAAGCTGATGAATCCTCGGCAAGATTTTTTAACTCGCGCGTGGCATGAAGAGGATCCGCAAGATAAGAATTGGAAAGTCCATACTGACTTATAATGGACATTATTTCATCCGGTGCGGGCGGAATTTGATAACGCCCCCTTCTCCTGATTCGCTTTCGCGACTTCGACTCGACTGGTTCAATTTCAACTAACCCTTCGTAACCGACACCACTCAATCGCACCAATTGCATTTGAGTTGCGGCACAACCGGAGTTCATTCCAACGAAACAGAGCATTCCAATCAAAATCAAGAAATGACGGAAGCCGTCCGCGCGAATCGCACCGACAAAAGAAAGCTCCACGGCCATCGTGGGAGCATCTGAAAATCCTGAATTCTCGAAAATGTCTAGCTGAACGCTGTGGTTCGATTTCACGATTGAATTCCGGGCAATTAATTTTCAATTCAACAAATCTTGGGAAATTGCTACTCCCAATCAGCTTTACAAAGCATGACCCAACAGAGGAGAATATAGGAGTACTTTAACCGCCCGTGTTTCGTCAACTGCGATTACGCTAGCACCGGTCGCTTCTCTGATTTCTGATTAAATTTTCCAACTAAATGGTGACCAGCACGATGCCAAATAAGATCACACGCCGAACTGCACTCGCGAATTGCTTGGGAACTGTGGCAACCGCCGGTCTCTTACAATCGCCCCCAGTTTCACCAGACTTAATTTTGCCGCCTGCTCCAAATTCAGCACTAGCTCGTTCACCCATTTGCGTTTTCACCAAACCTTTTAATTCGATTAGTTTTGACGCTTTGGCCGATCAGATTGCCGACCTTGGGTTCGACGGGATTGAGGCTCCAATTCGCAAGGGCGGACACATTGATCCGACCGAGGTATCAGAAAAGCTTCCGCAACTCGTGGAGGCTTTGGCAAAGCGAAATTTAAAGATCACCATCCTCACGAGCGACGTTAACGATGCCTCGGATCCCGTCTCCCGCAACGTCCTCAAGGTTGCAGCTTCGCTCGGAATCGAGAGGTATCGCATGAAATACCTAAAATACGATCTCAAACAACCAATTATGAATCAAATAGAAAATTGGCGTCCGCAATTAATGGAACTAGCTGAACTGAATCGCGACCTGGGAATCACCGCTGTGTATCAAAACCATGCGGGCAAAAATACGTTTGGGGCACCGCTCTGGGACTTAAGCGTCGCACTCAAAGGGATTTCTCCTCGCGAAATTGGCGTCGCCTACGACATTCGGCACGCTGCCGTGGAGGGAGGGATGAGCTGGCCAATCACTTTTGATTTGATCTGGCCGCACGTCGATTCTGTTTATGTAAAAGATTTCGTCTGGGAAGGTAAAAAAACCAGAAATGTTCCTTTGGGTACTGGCCTAGTTCCAAAAGATTTCTTCAAACGGCTCAAAGCTAAAAAGTTCTCAGGCCCCATTTCGCTTCACGAAGAATACCTCGACCACAAAAATCCGGAACTGGTTGACCAGCACTGGCAGGCGATCAAGACTGATTTAGCAACGCTGAAGGCGCTGATTTAATTATCAGAAATAACGAAGAGGTCGAAGCAATCAGATTCTGGATCGCCGCACGACCAAATTAGCTTGCCCGGTGAGTCGGTTCCGGTTTCCCGGGTCGGAAACTCTGCATCTGCCCGACGGCAAGGTCAATGCTCAATTCGCTCGCTAGTCCGCTGGCGACTTGGCTTACAATTGATTCCAACAGTTCTGGACTCGATGCCACCCTTGCGTTAACTAATAAATCCGCGGACCGAGTTTTTATCTCGCTCGCCAAACTGAGTTCACTCTCTGTAACGGATCCGACACGGTTAGCTACCGCAGAATCATTCAACGTTTGCCCCAAGACCTTCAGATGAGCAATTTCGCTGCCCGAACTCTCTAGCTCTTGGCTAATGGCATCAACAATTCGAAGAACCAACTGATCCAAATCGAATCTTGACTCGGCGGATGCTTTGATTTGGCAATTTAACCACCCCAATTCGGCCTCGCCTTCGGCGTAAGTTACATAATCCATGTCCATCATTCGATCGCGTTTGACTGGTTCGGACTCTACGGCCTCCAGCAGACGATCCATTCCAATGCCCTCGCGAGCACTAAAACCGAATGCCTTGACGTTTTCAAATCGCCTCTGTACCAATGCTAACAACTCCTCTTGGACTTCCTTGGTCAAACTGTCGATCTTGTTGATCGCGATTGAATCTGCTTCTTCGAGTTGCTTCAGAAAAATGTATTCGGCTTTAGGCGAAAAACCTTTTCCCTGACTTGCAGAAAGAATTTTTCGACCGTGACTTGGCTTCAACAAAACTACCAGCGGCCCCATCTCGAAACGGTCCCCAAACAATTCCCGCATCGGTTGAATGACTGTCGCAACAAGATCGGTACAACTTCCCACGGGTTCGGCGATGACAATATCGGGGGTTTTCTCTTCCGAAAGTGTCCCAACCGTGGAAATTAAATCATCGAATTTGCAGCAAAAGCACGCCCCGGGCACTTCACCAACCTGGAAACCTTTGGCCCTGAGAGTTTGCGTATCAACTAAATCGTACGCCTGATCGTTGGTAACAAGAGCGACATTAAGCCCCTGCTGGACATAATGGGCGGCCAAACGCCCGATTGTGGTCGTCTTGCCTGCCCCGAGGAATCCGCCGATCATGATAAAACGAATAGGTTTCATTTTAATTTCCGATGTGCTGCCGGTAAAAAACGCGATTATACTTTATACTAGAAAAATCACAGTGCTCGATGGACGATCTTCTACAAGTTCCCTGAAACCGTTCAATTGTGTACAACTCAACAAACTAAATTCTTAGTGGTGACAAGTTGACCAAAGTAATGCTTGCGATCGATGGCGGCCCACCTTCGGTGGATTCTGCGCCGTTTCAGTGGCCTTTTGCCAATGAAGCGATTCGCAATGCCGTGTCTGAAGCCATGAGCGATGGCTCCTGGGGACAGTACGACGGGCGTTGGACCAGAGATCTTATCGAGCTTCTGAAACAGAACTTCCAGTCAAAAGAAGCCATGCTTTGTTCAAGCGGTACGATCGCTGTGGAATTAGCACTTCGCGGTGCTGGTGTTCAAGCCGATTCGGAGGTTATTCTTGCAGGCTATGATTTCCCGGGAAACTTTCGCGCGATCGAAGCGATTGGTGCTCGACCAGTGCTCGTCGATGTGGTGCCCAATGGATGGGTCTTAAGTGCCGAGCAATTGGCAGTAGCATTAACTCCACAAACATCTGCCGTAATTGTTTCGCATCTCCATGGCCAAATTGCTGACCTCGAACAAATCCAGGCGGTCATTCGCGATCACAATCTTAGCGTAGAGCAACAAGTCATACTTGTCGAAGACGCATGTCAGGTCCCCGGCGGCAAGCTTCATGGAAAACCGCTAGGAAGTTGGTGCGACGTGTCGGCTCTTAGCTTTGGGGGAAGTAAGCTTCTTTCAGCCGGACGGGGAGGAGCTATCCTGACAGATCGTTCTGACATTCTCCAGAGAGCAAAAATCTTTGCACAACGTGGCAACGATGCTTTTCCAATGTGCCAACTACAGGCCGCCACGCTTTGCCCCCAGTTTGATACCTTACCTAAAATGACCGAAGTCCGTCATCAAAATGCTACCCAATTAATCGAATCTATTTCGTCACTGGACGAACTAGTCGGACTGCGGCAAATTGTCGACGGTGCCACGCCCGCTTATTACAAAGTTCCCTGGCTTTTAAAAGACAGAACACCGGGTTGGTCGAGATCTGAATTAGTCAACGCACTTAAAGCGGAAGGACTTCCCATCGGTGAAGGTTTCCGAGGTTTTCTAAGACGTTCACCGCGTCGCTGCCGCAAAACAGGCACGTTGGTGAACTGCCAAATCGCCAGCCAACAGACAATTGTCCTGCACCATCCAGTACTCCTCGAACCAGAGGACACCCTTAAACTCGTCGCTAACGCGATTCACAAAGTCGTCACTAATTCACGCTAATTTTAGCCCATGACCGATTCCACAACTGCCGTCCAATCGGGCCGGACCCGAGACCTCCTCGCACTTGCATTCGCCATCGCATTTCCGACTCTGGTCACACTTGTTTACTTTGAGTGGCTCGAGGATGCCAACGCGCAGTTTCAACAAATCGCTTTTGCGATTGGAAAAATAATCCAATTTGGATTCCCACTCGTTTGGGTTTGGCTTTGGTATCGCAACCGACTTCGCACTTTTTCACCATTCGCGAAAGACACACCGGAGAAAGTGGATCGCCCTTCCGATCATCACTGGGCATCCAAACACGCCAACGGAATTGGCGTCGCTTTCGGGTTCCTGGTTGTTGCCGCCATGTTTGGACTCTATTTATTCCTGATCAAAGGTACGGCACTGGGCGACCAGCTAACTATCCTTGTCCAAGAAAAAGTAATTGACATGGGAATCAAAAACTTCCGGCAATACTTAGCACTTGGAATTTTCTACGCACTCTGTCATTCCTTTCTTGAGGAATACTACTGGCGATGGTTTGTATTCGACCTCTTGAAAAAATTCATGCGCCCAGAATTTGCAATGCTCATTTCAGGCCTCGGATTCATGGCTCACCATGTTGTGTTGTTAGGTGCCTTTTTTGCCTGGTCAGCTACGACCTACCTACTGTCAATTTGCATTGCAATCGGCGGCATTTTTTGGGCCTGGCAGTATGAAAAAACAGATCGCCTGATGGCCCCTTGGCTGAGCCATATGATCGTAGATGCCGGGATTTTCTCTCTGGGCTACCTGATCGTCCGATCGATCTTCGTTTGATAGAGTCTGCAACTGTAACGACTGGTCGCTGACCGTCCCTCAACTAGGTGAACGCCAAGCAATTAAATTTGGCGAGCCCCCCTGGTTAAGGTTGAATGAAAAGTGCCCGCTTTTGATTGGGAAGCGAGTAATCGAACCCACACGTCAAGAACATTTCGTCAGATGCCGAAATCACCATCAGCTCTTTGACTTTTTCATCGCGAGCCCGCTCGACGCAGCGTTTCACCAATATCCCACCCAAGCCCTGACGTCGATATTCTGAATCGACGGCAAGGCATTGTATCTCAGCCAACTTTTTTGAGTAAATCTCAAGCGCACAGAACGCCACAATCCGTCCATCAGCAACCGCCTTAAAAGCGTGCTTCAGTAAAAGTTCCAGCTCAAGCGAAGTCCGCTTCAGCAATTGACGATCGTCCAAATATGGCTCAAGAAAGGATTGCACTTCGCTCAGTTCATCCGGACAAACTGCCACAATCTCAACTTCGCTATTCCCCATAGTTCACGCTCTTTTCCAATCTATTTTCCGCAACACCAATGGCGAATCATCTTGGCATACATATCGGTGCCAAGAGAAAGTTGCTCCAATGAAATCCATTCGTTTACGGTATGAGCTTGTTCGATACTTCCCGGACCGAAAACAATTTTATCCTCTATCTCGGAAAACAGCCCACCATCCGTTCCATAGGAAACGGTTTTTGATTTTGGACGGTGAGCCAGTTTCAATGAATCTTGCACAAAATCTGAACCAGGACTCGCAAAAAATGTCTTGCCCCAGTGGTTGATTCGAACTTTAACGTCATGCCGCTCACCAGCCTGACGAACTCTCGTTAACAGGGGTTCGACATCGATCCCCGGCATTGGACGAAGATACATTCGGCAAACCGTCTTACCCGCGGTAACATTCAATGCGGGGGAATCGTCTTTAATATTAATATTCCAGCTAAGCGTTGGCGGATCGAACATGTCATTCTGCCACTTTAATTCAGTTTCCACTTCGTCATGGATCGCTTTCATCTCCTGCAAAAATGGAATCATACTCAGATTTGCACTCACATTTTTTCGGCTACTCGAATGGCCGGCTACCCCCTTTGACGTCGCTTTAATTTCCACCGAACCTTTGTGAGCATGTACCACCTCTAAATTTGTTGGCTCTCCAATGATCCCCTTCGTCCCGTTTTCAACTATCTCGCGATAGAGCTGGCTCTCCTCAACAACACAACGCGCTCCATGGAATCCGACTTCTTCATCCGCCGTAACGACAAAATAAAGTGGAGCATTTAAGTCGTCCCAGGCAACTGTTTGAGCAGCTGTCAGCATGCAAGAGATGGAACCTTTCATGTCGCAGCTCCCCCGTCCATAAAGACGTTCCCGGGCAACCGCAGGCTCAAACGGTCCGAACTTAGGACTGAACCATTTCTCCGCGGGGACAACGTCGGAGTGACTGAAATAGGCCAAACCTCCAACACCGGCCCCTTTTTTGGCCACAAGATTAACTTTCAAAGCGTTGTTCTTGTCTCGATATTCAGTCTTTTCAACCACAAAACCATGTTTCGTGAGCTTCATTTCAAGGTATTTACTGACCAAGGCATTGGACAAATGACTAGTCGAATCGAAACTAACTAATCGCTTGGCGTATCGAAGTGCTTTCACGTTAGACTCGTACTAGAGAAAGAGGGAGGAGGTGGGACGTCTGTCAAAACTGAACAACGTTGCCGTTCAATCCGGCCTCACAATTATATACAAAACGACTGCCGTTCGATGCAAAATCCTCTATGATTAAGTTCCGGAATCAAAAGTTTTAAGACATTCGGTCGCTGACCCTCATTCCGCCTGTAAAAAATTCAGGTTAGCCAAAAGATTCCGGATGGAAAATCACGTTCGCTCAAACAGTTCGCCGGATACAGTTTGCCTAAATGTGGTTTCCATGACTGCGACACGCCTAACTTAATTCACTCTTCCCCCGCAATTACGCTGACGCCATGGCCTCCGATAACATCCATTTTGTGACCGGCCGACTTGCTGAACCAGCACTGCGTCATTTACTTCCCGAACTCTCCAAAAAAGTTGGCTTTGACTACTCAATCCAAGTGATGCCAATAACCGTCGCTGCCTTGATGACCCCAAATTGGATCGCAGCGCGGATCAAAATCCCCCATCAGGCAACCAAGATCATTGTTCCCGGACATTGCAATGGTGACCTTTCGCCCCTCAAAGAAAAAACTGATTTACCAATCGAACAAGGGCCAAAAGATCTCCGCCGCCTTGCCGAACATTTTGGACAAACCGCGGACCGCTCGGATTACGGCAATTGGGATATAGAGATCATTGCTGAGATCAATCATTCCCCTCGACTGTCCATTGAACAGATCGTGCGAACTGCCAATCATTTAAAAAAGGACGGGGCAACTTTGATCGATGTCGGCTGCGAGCCAAATTCGACTTGGAATTCGGTTGGCCAGTGCGTTGCCGCATTGCAGTCGGAAGGACACCGCTGTTCGATCGACAGCTTGAATCCATTGGAAATCGCACCGGCAGTGGAAGCCGGCGCCGAACTGGTACTTTCCGTCAATTCCTCCAATCGCCAACATGCTGCCCAATGGAACTGTGAAGTCGTAGTCATCCCCGATAACATTCGAGACATCCATTCCATGGAAGACACCATGGAATTGCTAGATCAGCAAAATGTTC
>Ga0075437_11584_pt1 | contig 10982 bp, 10 predicted proteins | sample MintriMetagenome_FD_74266 | JGI IMG/M metagenome (GOLD analysis project Ga0075437, IMG submission 74266) | Marine eukaryotic communities from Monterey Bay, USA to study complex ecological interactions - Minidiscus trioculatus and... | ecosystem: Environmental > Aquatic > Marine > Unclassified...
ACGATCGAAGGAAGTGAAGGAAGTTATGCATAGGGTTAGTGCCTTGGGTGGTAAGAGGAAGAAGGAGAGTATCTACCAACCGGAAAGTCACCTTACCATGGATGTAGTACCCAGTGACGGACCCGTTGGTCTACTCAATCGTATGCATACTCAGAATAGTGAGTTTATCCACATCTTGGATACAATGGAAACGTCTCTTCACACGTTCACTCGTTCTGTCAGTCAGATGAAGAGTTCATTGCAAACAAACAATATTGCAATCCGTCATGAGCTTAATGCTCAAGCTAATGGAGGTACAGCTCAGGTTGCCGAACTAGATGCTATCATGGCACAGCAGGGAGGACAGATCAACCTCCCAACGTTGGCAAGTGAAGTAAGCGAGTCTGCCGGAAAGGTCGAGGAGTCACTCCAGGGCTTCATTGATATGTCTGCCGTGAACACTGACATGAGAGTCGTAGCAGGTAGTGATGGGTTCACAACCTTCGTTTCTGCCATGTCGGGAAAGCACATGGACGTTCCCGAGGGCTTCACTTTACCTTCAGTTAATCTTTTTACGGCTTGGCGCCATTGGCTTATTGGATTCCCTGACTTTAAGATTAAGAACGATGAGGGTGGTATCATGGACTGTCCTATCCGTCCTCTTCGTCTTGTCAACACTGTTGATCTACCTCAGACATTGAGGAAGAAGTTCAAGGATGGATGGCGACCAATTCTAGTGTCAATGTCGGGTGATGTTGCCCAACAATTGGAGAATACACCTGCATCCATGATGGATGAGAAGTTCATCGCGCAGACGTACAATGTTGCCATGACGGCACTTAGTGCCAGGGCTCCAGCTATGTTCACTGACTCTAACTCTGACCTGCGTTGGAAGGTTGCAACGTGGAGTCGTAAGATTCGTGAGAGTCATAAGATTCGATTCTCTGATTTCGAAGGTGATAATATCAACATCTTGTCTAAAGAGCCAATTCCATCTGAAACCATCCCCATTATCCTAAACTTGATCGACGGGAGAGATTCCTCTGGCCAATCAGTGCATGACTTGTTCGGTTCTCTTGCCGAGAACGAGAAGGTAAAACAAACCCGTGATTTCTTCAATCAGATTGTTCTTCGTAATCATCCAGATTCTATCAAACGAGGTAGCATCATGACACTCCAACCCAATGAATGGCTCAATGATGAGATCATGAATTACTTTTGTAAAAACATTATCAGTCCAACTAGTGATGATATTGGTATCTTTTCATCGTACTTCTTTACAAGATTAACAGGATTGAAACGGAATAGTCTGGGTGAATTGGTATATCATTACAGCGAAGATGCAAAGGCATTTGGTTTGGGTACTGGTAATCGTGCAACAACATACAAAGAAAGTCGTGATATCTTCAAGCTCAAAGAACTCTATGTCCCAATCAACAAAGATAATAACCATTGGTTACATTTAAGAGTTATCTTTGAAAGTAAACGTATTGAACTTCGTGACTCATTGGGTTATATCCAAGACGATAACCTGCTCAGCGCACGCCGGAAATACTTGGCTGATATGAAACGTTATCTTTTCGACGAGTACCATCGGAGTGAATACGCAGGTAGGCATACACCTGGGTTTCCATGGGAAGTATGGGATGCGCAGTGGTCTTGTATTGACCTTTCTAGTACTATACCTCGCCAAGAGAACGGTGACGACTGTGGAGTTTTTACTCTGATTGCTATATCGTTATTAGCCCAGGGTATTACTTTGACAAAGAACCTTTATTCTCAGAGTACAGTTGATAGTTTGAAATGCCGATTGAAAATAGCATATCTTCTCTGGATAGAGCAATCAGAGTCGGTAAAATAAGACACTTTACCATATCCTCTGCTCCGAAGACTTCAACTTTACCAAGAGAGTTGACGTCGCTGAATATTGTTGAACCATATCATATCCATCTGCTCTGGCCGTAAAGACATAAGTTTTACCATGAAGAGAGTCGACGTCGTCGTGAATCTCCTGTTCTTTTGCTAAAAAAAATTTCGGCATTTAGCAGGCTTACGAATAGTCATATTTATCCGCAAGTTTAACAGTACTTGATTACACAGTACTCTACTAACTAAAAAGACTCCCAACTTTTATCGATATTCTTGTATTTGATTTAAATAAGAGAAAAGATACCTCATTCAAAAACAAATGTCAGAAGTCAGACAGACCAAAATTTATTCCTCACATTTCACTGCTTGTTGTGTCTGCTTGTGTGTAACAAATGTCGAAGTACCACCAAGGCGCAACTTTCGTACTATTTTACCCCGTGTATTGGCCCGCGCTCGACGATTATTTAGCGGTTAGTAATGCATCCGGGTCCACTCAGGGCCCTCACACCATAGAAAGCATTTGAATGCTATCTCTTATTGATATTTGAATGCTATCTCGTCTTAGTATGAAATAGGACATCTTGTAGAGCAGCATCCATCAATCTTATATAGAATAGTACGAATATTAGTGAGTCTTAATTGCAACCAAGCCGTAGAGTTGTATTGATTCCTTCATATAAAGAGATAGAAAGACAGCCTTCACATTATCGAGGAGTAAAAAAACATAAGGCGGCTTACTGGCAGTGCTCTCGCAACAGCTTGGTGGCAGATCTTCAAGAAGTAATAACATACATTACATTATCAATCAACAACTACATTGCCTATCGATAATGATGCATAGAGTGATAGTATCTCAACAATCATCGACGATATAGAGTTTTTGACGATCGGCGGCACCAATTAATATATACTTCTTTTGTGATAACCAAAAGAATATAATAATAGAATAGAGACGATGCCGTCATCATCGCGTCGACTAGTGAAGTTACCCCGTGGTGAAGAGCCATCTGGTAGTTGCAGCAGTTCATCATCATCTGATAATAATGATACGTCGCCACCGCCACCACCGCCATCGAATGTAGAAGACAGTATAGATCGATTGGCCAGTGTTGTTCATCACAAGGCGGCAGCATCATCTACAACTTCCAATGTACAGAATGAAAGAGAAGAAGAAGAAGATGCTGCTTCGAGTATAGCTGCAATGTCGAAAGGATTGGCCGCTGGTATAAAAGAAGATAATAGAAGTAATACTCAGCAAAAGCAGAAGGAAGGATATAGAATACCTGAGGCATTTGTACCACCACCGTTTGAGTCAAGATCTGTACAAGTTGGATCAACTCCTAATCGGCATCGGTCGATACAAGTTCAGATTGCTGTGGATAACAATAGAGATAGAAGAACAAGTGGAGATGCCGCTGGAAGCAGTAGATCATCACTTAGTGGCAAACGAGATAGACATCTTGAGAAGTCATCCCCGATAACGGGCAATGCGCATCAACTATCAACATCAGTTAAGCCATCTTCTTCTTCTCATCGAGGTGCTCAGCATCATGAGACGACACCAAATCATCCAAGTAGAGTGGCAACATCTGCTGCTGCTGCTGCTGCTTCATCTCAACGTCGTCGTCAGGATACGACCACTACACCAAGTATGAGTAGAGCAGCAATTGCTCCACCAATAGTTACAATGGAAACACGACGGAATACATTTGACAACGTCGATCCATTCAGGAAGAAGAAGAAGAGCAAGATACGATTTCAAGATGATCCAACCGGACAACTATATTCATCAAGTAGTTCCGAGTTAGATGAGGAAACTGCTCGATTGAAGGATTTGTTCAGTCCACCGTCACCAAGTTCATTACGTTCGAGGAGACATACTAACACTACTGCTGGTGGTATGATGATGCTTGCAGCGGATGACTCGTTACAAGCGACTGTTACTGCTTCAACTTCGGTAGAGGCATCTCATCATGGTAAGTTTGTTGTCATTTCTGTTGCTAGCTACACTTTTTTGGAACACATCTTGTGCTCACACATCTCTTACCTTACCTTTTCTCTCAGACGAATCGTCACCTAGAGAACAGGTTCACTATCCACAACATCAATACTATGCACCACAGCATCATTATCCTCCACCTCCTCCTTCTCATCAATACCCCCCGCCTCCTCATGGATATACATATGAGTCGCCACCGACAATCTATGTCGATACCGCTAGACAAAATTACCCTCGAGGTATGTCGCTATCAGCATCTAGACGTCACAACTATCATGGTAGAGTTGTGCATATACCCAAGGCAAAGGATAGCTCAAGTAGCAGTGAAGAGGATGCTGTATCATCTCATTATCATTATTGAGGACCAGGTAGGAGAAGACCGTACAAGTCGACTCCTGCTAGAATGCCGGTAAGTCCCATACAAGTAGAGCCACTGCGATTTTTTATTTTTTTTTAGGAAAAACACTCAACACTCTTTTCTCGCTAAACACAGGTCTCAAGACAATCCATCTATAGAAGAGTACCACAAGGTCACCATCCATCTTCTACTTCATCTTCCTCTCAACGACGTCGTCATCACGACTTGGCAATGCAAGCCGAATATGATTCACATGAGGATAATATCCAAGCTGCCTTGCAATTGTCATTTGATTCACAAAGCCCTGACGTTTCGCCCAACAACAATGTTGGTAGCAGTGTAGGACGAGGAGAACAGCAACAACAACAAGGAAGTTCATCATCATCGTCTCAGCGACGTCAGAATGTGCATCGTGAGCGTAATCCATCACCAACGAAGAAGCTTCGTGCTAATTCGTCTGGGTCTGCAAGTAGTGGAAGTGGTGAACAGCAGAGGTATCCTCCTTCTTCCCAACAACATCATCCACAACATCAAGTGCAGCACTATCCACCAGGATACAATTACTATCCCTACGGTCATCCACAAATGATGACGGCAGTGCCGCCAGGAGGTGAAGGGTATGGATATTCTGGACATGCTCAATGGTCTCAACAGAAGTATCCTCCTCCACCGCCGCCAGGTCAACAAGGATATGGTTGGCATCCATCTCAGCAGCAATATCAGCAACATCAATTTGCTCCTCCACCGCCAACACCTACAGGAGTATTAAGGAGGCCACAGCAACAACGTACGCCAGCATCCAAGCGCAAGAAGGGTAGAGAAGGGAATCTCAAGGTTGATACGACGATGGAAACTGCTGAGTTATCATACGAAGATGAACAGCACCTTGGCTTGATGTCTCCACCATCGTCAAAGAAGAAGAGGGATGCTACACACGGGCTGCCTGCTGAGTGGCATTCTTCACCTCCACAAGAGTTTCTTCGAAATCTGGTAAGCATTTGATTTAGTTGTTTTGGTGTTTGTTTGTCTGTGTTGAACCTTTCTTCTCACTATTTCTCCTTTCACATTCACCCCTCGACCACATTTACAGGAACTAGATACAACGCCACAACGAGGATCGACGACAAATGCATCATCACAACGTGAACGACAAGGCGAGGAAGAGGTCACTACACCACCAGATGGGTATCAGATACCATTCACAAACTCATTTGGATTTGGATTCACAAATTCATTTGGGGAAGGATTTCTTCCCACGCCAAGTGCAGGAGCTGATCAAGCTATTTTCAATGCGGCATCATGGTCACCCAGTGCCATGCAAGCGTTTGGCCGAGAGTTCCTGGGACCTCAGTTCTCTGAAGATAGTGATGGATTACTGCGTCCACCCATTTTGCGAGATGACGATACCTACTCGTTTGGTACTTCACTTAGCCCATCACAAGGTAATAGTATTACTATTCGTGGGTCACCTATATTGAAAAAGTCTGATAGAACTAGTAAGGATGACGATGAGACTCCAGCCCCTTCTCCTCCCGAGGAAGAAGAAGAAGAAGCTCCCGAGGAAGGTTGTCCAGATGATATTCAACATGAGCCACCGCGACCACAGCAAGTTCGTAGTTCTCCTCCTCCGCCTGTTGCTCATACTACTACTGCCATCAAGACGACAACTGCACCAAAGTGGAAAACTTTGCCTAAATCATCAAGTGGTGTTGGCGGTATGCGTGTCAAGATTGGTGTTGGTGTTGGTATGGATATCACCGAGGCTCGACGTGGTATTGAAGGTATCAACAGTGTCTTGCGTGGAAGTCCAGTATCAGCTCCTCCTCCAAAGACTACAACAGCATCATCGGCTCCTCGTCCAAAGAAGCCAAAGGCTACTACTCAACACCAGACAGTCCCTCCTCCTCAGACAGTCCATCCATTACCGCAAGGCATGGCAGATATGAGAATCAACTATGGATCATCATCAGTTGCTACTACTCATGGATATGCACAAATGCCAGCCCAACCTCCAATTTCAACATCGTCAGGGGTGACACAATCAGGATTAATGATGATGACACCTGTAGCACATACAAGAAGGGGTGGTTCGGGGAAAGAAAATTTCTCAAAAGATACTGGTGGTCGAACTGTTGGTCCTTGCACGTGTAAGAATAGTAAATGTCTCAAGCTATACTGTGTATGTTTCGCGGCAGAGGAATATTGTTATGGATGTAAATGCGTTGATTGTAAAAACACACCATCCCATGAGGTGATTCGGAAGGAGGCTATTGTTAATCTGAAGCAAAAGAATCCCAAGGCATTCAAGACAAAGTTTACAGAAACAACCAATGCACACGCCTCTGGTTGTAGATGTAAGAAGTCGCAATGTCTCAAGAAGTACTGTGAATGTTTCAATAGTGGTGTAACATGTGGTGAAAAGTGCAAGTGTTCAAATTGTAAGAACTATGTTGGTAGTCAAGCATTGCTTGAGCGGAGACGAAAGATGAAAGACTTTCGAGGCGTAGGTGAGTCATCTCTCTCTCTCTTTATACTTGAGTTGTATACGTTATCACACTTTGATTTGTTAACTCACACATCACACCTCATTCTTATACAGATGCTGCCATAGAAGCCTCTCAAAAGGCAGGTGTTATCGAGACAGAGCCTTGGCCGCCGGAGAACACGTCTAGTCCTGTTGTTCATCATCCAAATCGTCGTGTGGCTCCTAGAACTGATACCAAGAAGGATTCATCAAAACAACCGTCGTCAGCTCCTCGTCAACCACCAGCATCGGCTTCTTCGCAACAACAGCAGAAACATCATCCTCAACAACCTCAACAGTATCAACAGCAACAGCAACAAATGATGATTAGTCCTATGCATCAAATGCAGTTTAGCCCACCTCCTGGCTATCCCCAGCAGTATATCCAACAGCAATATCCTGGTATGATGATGCAGCAACAACAGTATCCTCCTGGTATGTTTTATCCTCAGTATGCCCTACCAATGAAACAGCCAGTTGTCCGTACTGCTGCTTATCATAAACGTTTAGAAGATCAACTAAGACGACGAGCAAAGGAGACGAAGAGTGAAGTCTTTGGCAGGAATGTGCCAAAAGTTCAGATGACGGTCGTGATGAAAATCTTCAGGTATGTGATATTATGTGTATGCATATGTGCATATGCATTGAAAGCTCTTCTCACAATTACTCTTCTCTCTCTTCCCATTCAGCTACTTGGATAAGGAAGATAAATTCAATGCTTCTATTGTGTCTAAACGATTCAACGAACATATTGATGATTCCCTCAATACCGGCTGGATGTAGTAAATTATGTATTATGTGTTATGTGTTTGTAGGCCAAGTGTTGGCCTTATTTCTGTGTAAGAATATAAATCTACACATATTATTTACAGCATTAAAACTAAGAATTAGAACCAAAGTGTACAAAGGTCTCCATGTTGTTGTTTATCGCTTGGTTCTAATAAGTGTAATAGTATCTCTTGACACTATAACAATAGGCTTGTTTGGAATAAAAGTTACAACTCGTTCTTTACCCCTCTGAGATAAGCTCTCCAGCTCATAGTAAAAGTCATAGCAATAATGTACTTCCTCAATTTGCTAGAGTGATGCATCTTATTGAAACGAATCCTCTCCATTTGCATCTCCCTTACTCATCAACTCATCTAATTGATTCCTTTGCAAGTTTAGCTTGTCTAAAACTGTCTTGGATTTTTGATCATCAATTGCAAATAACCTCAATATTTCCAGCGGAATATAGTCTAATGTCTTTTCATGTGTGGATTGTAAGTATATTTTTGGGGCTTTGCCAGCATTATATGCCTCTGCCCATCGCTGTGCACATAAACACCAAATGTCACCCTCCTTCAACCCTGGGAAATGATATTGTGGCACTGAAAGATACGCGTTAGCATGATTTATGATATGGAAGATGGAAGAGAGGAGATATACCTTATTTAGTATAGTGGTTTAAAGGCAATCAATTGATAAAACAAACAAATCAATGCATAAAACATACCTGGTGTACTTAAATCATTACCTACGGACTTTGAATACTCTAGAAACTCATCTGTTGCGCTCATACATACCGTGTGACGTCCCATATCCTGATCACCAGTTGCTATATTGAGCGCATAAGATATAGAAATTAGAATACATCACTGCATGATACACCAAACTACAACAACATATACCTACCGCAATATCCATTCCTGTAAAATCCAGTACCAATACCCGACCCTCCGACGTTTGAACAACAGCAGGATAATTCAGTACCCAATACATTATATCCAGAGTGTTTTGCATCAGATTTGATATCTTCATCATCATCATCGGCCATCATTAAACGAGTACTGCTGCTGCTAGATAATTTCTGAGAAGAAGTAATATGCAACCCCGGCGACCAAGCAGCTGCAATTTCCAACAGTATTGTACATATTATTAGTAGAGTAGTAGTAGGGAGCATCATAATATGCTATGCGAATGCTATGTTGTGATAGATGGCTAATAAGATATCGGGAGTCCCGCGAGACTCGTCATTTTTTTTTCTGCCTTTTTACGTTTTAATAGCCTCTGCCGTCGTTGCAACTAACTCGAGCCTATGGCCGATTCAAATGATATATGGGGGAGGTTTACAATGTTCATCACGTTGGTATTAGATGTTATTAAATCGGTTGTGATATCTTCAACTACGTTGCACATAATAGACTTTGATAATAGTTAAGAACATCAATCATCTTTGTTATCCATATCCCCATCAACTCTTCACCCCACACATCATATCGAATGTCGACTAGATCAATAACTAGTCCATCATCAAAACAGGGAAGATCACGACGTAGATCATCAGAGGGTGTTAATGGTGGTCAACAACATTATCAACAACAACAACATCAAAGTCAATACATTGAGCAAACACCAATAACAAATGCAAGTCAATCATTAAATTCTATAGTACTAAGTCCTCCAGATGGACGTGATGGATTGCATTCCTTCCTACACATTGAACTACGTATATCTAGTGAAATATCAGATGAGTATTGTAATTCATTGATTGATAACGGATATGATGATGTGGCTTCATTACAAGATGCAACAGAACATGATTTGAAAGAATTAGGTGTTAAGATTGGACATATCCGGCGGATTAAACGTGCAGTATTCTCGAATTGTATGAGAAGTGAACGTCGTTCATTAGTTGGGAATAGTAGTAGTACTACATCACGACGAATGATGTCCGAGTTGCATGCCTTTTCATCTTCTTCTGAAGTTGCAGAAGGAGATTCTTCTGAGTCAACTCAAGCTGTTGTTAGTAATAGAAGTAAGTCCATTGAGGGATCGTTATTGAGTGATTATGCACGTCAGGAGATTAATAATAATTATACTCCGTCAAGCCGTGGTTCTAGTGTCGATGTGGATTTGGCATCTGCTAAGGAACTTCTTATTCGAAAGCAGGCCGAGAAGATTGCATCCTTGGAGGCTAAGCTTGCAAATGCTGGATTAAATACGAGTACTACTAGTGGTGGAAGAGAACGATATGATGATGTCCTTTCTAGACATCTTAGTTCTCGTGGGGGAAGTGCTGATACATCACATTCCAAGAAATTATCTCCAGAGGAACGACTTGAACAACATAAACAGCGAAAATTGCAAGAGAACAAGTACAAGGAGAAGACTGGCGTTTGGGAACCTCCACCACCCAAGAAGAAGGAGAAGAGTTTAACACAAAAGGTATCAGAGAATGATGACCTTGTGCTAAAGCTGACATCAGATCCTACTCACCGTAAAAAGATTGATGAAGTTGAGAAGAAGACAAAGCGTGCCGCTAAAAAATCATTAGGTGGTGAACAAGATAATAAAATGTCTCCTCCTTCCAGTAACAATATTACATTTGATAGATCACGATCGGATGTCTCTCCCATTGGTAGTAGTAGACATGATCAGTACACGCCCAACAATCGTCGAAGCAGCACTCCTGGTAGTGTAACCTTCTCTGATACACAGCAACATTATCACCATCAACAACATAGAACGACGACGCCTCGTGTTTGTTGTGATACTTGCGGATCAACAACAAATTGTGAACCAGATGTTGACAATCCAGGAATATACTATTGTAAATCATGTTGGGAGGAATATGAAGAGGGCGCTACTACTGAGCAAGATATAAGTCACAGCAGCCCTGCATCTGCTCTACATAATCATCAACACCATAATCAAGAAGCTTCATCTATTGAAATAGAAGAGGAATCGGATCCTACTCATCATGCATTATGGATTGTTCATGATAATCCTCAGCTTGGAGAGAAGATTATCTACTCTGGACCACGGAGGATGGAATGCATGCTTGAAACGAAAGAACCAGGAAAGAAGAATTGTGTGAGAATTGTGATTGGTGACATTGATTTCAGTGGCAAAGTAAAGCATGCCGGTATTGGCAGTGTGAATGGTCATGAGAATGATATTGGTACTGAATGTATACGAATGCGCAATGTCAAGGGATACTATGTTGATCACAACCAAGCGGCAACAAAGCTTTCTAGAGACAAGTCAATCTACGAATTTCATCTTGGAGAAGAGGATGCTCATCTATTAACGGGCAGTTCGGCAGCCAAGACCGTAGAGGACTTCTTCCAGGGTTGTAATGGAGCAATTGATGTCATCTTGGACCCCCAGAAAGATTTTGGAGGTTGGTACCCACAAAAGGAGGCTAGGAGTGGAGGACGGAAGATTGCACCTCAGTTTAGATCCAAGGGTGTTGGTTATATTCGATTGGG
>Ga0075437_13584_pt1 | contig 10970 bp, 8 predicted proteins | sample MintriMetagenome_FD_74266 | JGI IMG/M metagenome (GOLD analysis project Ga0075437, IMG submission 74266) | Marine eukaryotic communities from Monterey Bay, USA to study complex ecological interactions - Minidiscus trioculatus and... | ecosystem: Environmental > Aquatic > Marine > Unclassified...
CTTGTTATACACTCATACAATGCCAAACAACCACTATTGCAGCACCTACATGATGCTATACCCCCACTTGATGGCTAAACTTGCCAAGCCCTGGAACCCTAATTGGAACGAAGTTTCTTTAGAAGTTTATAAAGCAAACCCTAATTAGCGATGACAACCCTAATTAGCGATCGTAACCCTAGTTTGGCGATAACCGACAATTTCATTCGTATGCAGTTTTGTAAAATGAAAATGGCCTCGACGGCATAATTATTGAGGTGGTCGATATAATAAAGCCGTCGGCCGTATATGCAGCTGATAATGGGGTGATGTTGTTTGCACTTTAGGACTGCTACTGACCTCGCAGTTGCAATGGTCATACACATAAATAATAATAGTAGTAGAACTATCAACTTATTACAATGTCACTCAATTACTTTACACCAATAACGGGCCTACTTGGTGGATCTCTCATCGGTCTATCAGCTGCAACACTTCTTCTATTCAATGGTGACATCCTCGGAGCTTCTGGTTTAATGTCATCTTTCGTGGTTGCACCGAAGAAAACATTGACAGATCCATCCCAACAATGGAAGCTTGCCTTCTTGGCTGCATTTGCTTTAACAGCTCGAGTTTATGTGACAGTGATAGATCCTGATGCACTGACTGATGAACGGTTAGGATATACTTCAGGTCTGCCGATTGTTTCACCGTAAGTCTTTGAAGTGGATGATCATTGCAATTACTACCATCTTTACTCACACATATCATAATATCTTGCACAATACATTCTTATGACGACATATTATACGTACATATCATATACATATATGTACATATCACAGGCTTGGTTTTATCCTTGGAGGATTTTGTGTTGGTTTTGGTACAAGGCTTGGCAATGGCTGTACAACAGGTCACGGGATATGTGGTTTGGCTCGTCTTAGTACTAGATCTTTAGTTGGAGTTCTTACCTTCATGGCCACGGGAGTACTTTCAGCCACTGGCTGTTCAAAGACATGCCCGTTTCATCCATGGCTTCGTGATGGGTAAGTTTTCAATATATCATATATTTCTTTTGTAATATGATGATATGCTCAACTTACACTACACTACATATGATATCTTCAGTTACGAATCAGTTGCAAAGCATCTACCAACAGAATCTACCAGGACTATTGGAACTATCATTGCAACTTTGGCCGCCGGTATGTTTGTGTTGTATTCTCTTATCTCTTATGTATAACATCTTGTCATCTCATGTGTCATCCACCCTCTTCGAAACTCTTGCTTAGGTGCTGCATTACCGGGAATACTTCGAAAGGCACCGGCAAATGCATCACAAGCCGAACAGGATGAGCACATCAATAATAAGAGAAAGATAATCCCTGCAATTTTTTCTGCCATGTTCTTTTCACTAGGTTTAGTTGTTAGTCAAATGACAATATCAAGCAAGATATACGGCTTTTTAAATGTCAAAGGTTTGAGTGATGGTACATGGGATCCTACCCTTGCGTGTGTGATGGGCGGTGGACTAGTTGTCAGCTTTGCATCGTATCAATTTGTCAAGGGGTTTAATGTGTTCAAGGTAAGTCCACATATCTGAACTCTATCATTTTAGACACCACTTATAATTACTCATCTATCTTATGCTCTTGAAGAATACAAAGGCACTTTCATGCCCACTTAGTCAAAAGTCATCAACTGGTCATTTCAGTGTACCAACGAACAAGGTTATTGACTACAAGTTGATTGTTGGCGAGGCTATATTTGGACTAGGATGGGGAATGGCAGGCTTGTGCCCCGGACCTGCAATGTTCTTAGCATGTGTCGGATATCCAAATGTTTTATTGCAATGGTTCCCTTCCTTCTTCGTAGGTAGCTATTTAGCAGAGAAGTTTAAGACCCTTGTATTGAAGATGCAAGTGTCACCGGCAAAGAAATGAGTGCGCTTTTATGTGTTGTCGATCATTACTATGTATTGATGTTTGTATAGAAAGTATAACTTTATAATAGAAATAATATAAAGTAGAAAGAGTGTGCATAGATAATGAATCTTTAGTATGTGAGCTTACTACAGCATGAGAGTCTTGCTACAGCACGAGAGCCATGCAGGTTGGCATGATAGCCAACAGCACGAGGCTCAAGTAGGTTGAAGACCCGTTGGTCATGCAGCTACTTTCACACTACTTTGTCATTTACCAATTGCCCATGTCGATGTCCAAAGGGCCGTCATCTGACATTCCAATGTCAGCAACTGATGCCCCAGCTCCTCCTCCTTGAAGCATTTCCGACGCGCCACGACTACCCTTATTCTTCATTCTCTGATACTTGGTTGAAGTACTGAGAGTGATATCCAGGTCACGTACACGCTCTGCAAGGGCAATGCACGACTGTAGCCTGTTGGATAGATCGGTCTCCATCAAAGCTTCATCTTCACACTCATCATCAGATTCGTCTTCGTTCTGATCAAGGAAGGATACCATACCCGTCGAATGGTCAATCCGTGCAACAAATGGGTCAATGAGAAGAGGGTCTTTGGCATCTGTTGCTGCCATTCCCATCAATAGATCCTCAATGCCATGTTTGCCTACCTCACCAGATGATCCCATCTCTTGCATTTTCTTTTCCAATACATCCACGCCCACGACGGAGTACACAGATGCCACTTTTCGAATATTACGGTATGCTAACAATCTTCCTTCCAACTGTTTTGCAAGTCCCCAATTCCCATCAGTATAAAGCAACTCCATCATTTCTGTCAAGAGCTTGGTATAATTAGCAGCATTGCCTGAAATATAGGTCGATACGAGCTCATGGTAGCTTCCAAGGTTTGAAAACTTGTTGGCTTTAGATCCCTCTCCTCCTCGTTCTCCTCCACCAGCGACGTCTGAGGATGAGTTGGAATTGGCAGACCTCATACGACGACGAGATGAACGTTCTCCTCGTCCCTGTTGTTGTGGAGGCTGCTGTTCTGACGTGTCAGCCCCAGCATATTCCGAAGGAGCAGAATCACCTACAGAAGTACTCCCTCTTCGTTCTCCCCCAACAACACGGCTGAAGGAGGCTGTCATGTATTTACAAACAGCTGCACTAGCAGCACCGGGTAAATTGAGTACTTTATTCTCCAAAGCAGACTTTGGTGACTTGCCATCGCTACCAGTCTTTGATTGAACATTTGCCTTTTGTGTTGGGTTTGGATTACCATCCAATTCTTCACTCTCAAGCAATAAACATTGTACTAACAAACTCTTCTTCCGTGCGGCAACACTGACTGCACTAACAGATCCGCATGGTATAGTAAGACATAGATGAAATGAATCCAATGCTGAATTCCAATCTCCAACACCAATATGAACCAAACCCGCATAGTAATGTGTACGAAGGTATGATGATGAATCAATCCTGAAATACGGAGAGTTCAATGCAGTATGTGACATTGGACGAGATGCCAAAAAGGCCGAGGCATATCGATACTGACCAGCAAGTAATGCAACTTGAAGGAATTCCGAATGAAAGGGAGTCAGCGAATGAAGTAACCCAGACTTGGATTGGTTCATCAAAGTTGATGGAGGTGCCGTAATTGTACCAGTACTTTCGATGAGATGTGACAAGGCTGGCAGGATTCCTGATTGGGTAATAATAGTACGAGAGTTGCAAAATGTTGCTGCGGTGCTTACTGCCTGTAAATCATATGGGAAGTTTGAATAGTAAAGGATATACATAAGTGTGAGTAAAGTAAAAGATATTCCCAATTCAATGTCTCATATCATATGCGCAAATGAAATTATAATGATCCCCGTGCACTTGTACATACACACATAAACCTAATACCCTTGCACACTGTGCAACAAAAAAAATAGAAACAATCCCCTCACGACACAACTATATACTTACCATGACAATCTCAGCAACCTGCTTGGCAGTAATACCACCTCCACCCAACACATGACCATTCATACCACTTCCACTACCAGCAGCAGCATTACCGCCACCAGAAGAATTACCACTATTCGAACCCAATACTGCCGCTTCCAAACCAACAATATTTTGTGCCACGGCATATAAATACAATGCACCCTGTTGTGGAGTCAGAGATGGTTGTTGTACAATAGATGAACTTTCATTCGAGGCAGCGGTGATGGGTGCCACACCCTGTTGTAATAATGTTAGTACTGATGTTAATCCACCCGAGCTGGCTGAATTTGTACCAGTAGATTGTTGACGATGTAATGCCGCGGATAAGCTGGCGAAGTACTGTTGTAAATCATTGGAGAGGGATGCTGCACGAAGTTGTTGTTGTGGAGGAGGTTGTTGTGGGGCATTATTATTACCACCGTTGGCAGGAGCAGCCACAGCAGGTAAATTGTTACTAATACCACCACCACCAGCGGCAGCGTCTGCTAATACTGGTGGTTGATTATTTTGAGCATTGTTGTTAGGATTTTGTTGTTGAGGCTCATTTTCCACAAGGCTAGGTGCCGATACTGCATTGATGTCTACGCCTTCGGGAGCAGACATTTTAGATAAAGTTAGGGAGAGATAGGATAGTATAGGAGGTCCAATGGTGCCGTAATAGGAGAGAAAGTTTGCCTCAAAGATAAAGTAGAGTGATAAAATAGTAAATAAAGATTTCCTAATCGCCCCCGGGCTTTGACTTTAGAAGCAAATAAACACAAACACATAATATTGTAGCATAGAGTTATACAGAAGGGTATATATAACAGGCAGAACGCACAGAACAACAGATATCATATACCGATAGCATCAGAGGCAATGTGGATGTCTAATCTCTGCGCGACATAACTTATACACACCCACAGGATACCATCAATTTAGCACAATAAATTGCAACCTTTACTTGTGCGTCACAGTTTTGTTGCTGAGGACTGAGGATAGGGGTGCAGATAGTACAGATTAAGAACCAGCAGATATATCAAAAACATCGAAGGTGGTGTAGGCGGCGCGGCAGAGATTAAACATATAGCACATTCAGGATACCTCTAGCAATACACAATATATAAGATGCCACCAGCACCACCCAATTTCTTTCCTGCTAATAGAAGACGTCAGCGTCTCGATCCAACTCGGCATTTGCAGGGTAGAGAGTTATGGAATAAGGTCCGTTTTCATTCATCTGAATCTCATTATGATACCACCAATAATGATACATCATCTCAGACTACAAATCAAAGTAATATGTCAAACAATATGAATTGGTTTATAGCTCTATTGCAAGCAATAGCATATGAGATACAGCCATTTCGTATTAAACCAGCATTGCAACATGTTAAGATATTTATATGCAATGAAGACGAAAACAATAATTTGAAAGGGCTTGTTAGTAATATTATAGAACGATGTACTTCTATACTTTCAACAATTGTCAAAGTCTTCAATGTGTTATATCAACATGCAAAACAAATGGATATAAAGTCTATTACATCATTCTTTTTAGACAACAAGTCTATGTTGGCCAAGTCTACCACAATCATTATCGCATTGCGGATTTACTACAGTATATTGCTATATTTACACGAGCTATTACATATTGGCCCCCTCATTATCATAATGACACTATTATCATTACTATACACTATTGGATTGGGAGATAACACCGGTGCTGGAAGTGGAATACCCTCGGCCTACTCTGTATTCAATAGAGGATTTCGTCGCATTATGGGAACAGTCGATGGAGAAGAATTGGCTCGACAGTATGCCGGCGGTATGGCTGGGGCATTGAATAATAATAACCAGAATAATAGAGGCAATGGGGGCAATGTTGACGGAGTCATATGGAATGATAATAACAATGCGGCACAGGAGGAGGAGGAAGAGCAGAATTTGATTAATGAAAGAAGAAGACAACGAAGGCTTGAAAGACTGCAACAAAGGAGGAATGAAAATGGAGAAGAGGAAGCAAATGCTCAGGTACAACCTCATGATAGCGACGAACAAGATGATAACTATGAACAAGAAGATACAGAGAATAGAGGTGATACTGCTGCAGGCAGAAGAGTTACGGGTAAGAAAGCGAGACGAAAGAATAATTTAGAGCATAGAAGAGAAATGCAACGTCAACGTCAACTGGCGGCAAATGTCGACGTGAGGTTGCTCGGAGCTGAAGATAGAGGAGAACTACAGGAACCATTGTTGTTTGAGGAATAAGAGAGGGAGACGAGAGAGATAACGCATAAGCTCAGAAGAACCCGATTGAGAGAGGATGAATAGAAGACTTTAAAACATGAGATCATTCGGCTTGACTATGCAACTATTTTATTTAATGCTGATCTAAATATGCTTGTAGAATGCTGTATCTAGATATGATATATGCAACATAACTCTCTCGGCTCTCTAATTAGTACTCTCTTATCTCTAATGCAGACAATATAACTCCTCTCCTCTACTTGAGTGGCACACGTCTCCTGTCCGCCCTTTTATAAGGTATCCTCAATCCTCCCCTTTGAAAAAAAAAATGACATCCCCTTTATTTACTCTGATACTAAAACTCTTCAAGATGAGCTCCTCTAATCAGCTATTCGAGGGAATTGGAGCACCAGTAAATGTAGCCCAGACAGAGGATCAATATATTGATCCAACTTTGGATAGTTGTTGTCAGCGTGAGGTATGTTTTGTGACATATGATATGATCATTTTTTATATCCACACATTTATGATTCTATCTCACTCCACATGATATTATGTACTACTACATATTCAATGTGATTATTTCCCACACACCTTATTTATAAATTATTAAATGGTGATGCTGCTTATCAATTCAATACCTTGCTAGATTGAATCAAATCGTAAACAAAATGCGGTAGAACAATCACTTCGCGCCAATGATCGAGTAGCCAAAGCTGAGAAACAACGTCGTCAATACCAACAACAGACATATAACGAGTTCAATTTACTGCACAATATACCATCTATTGGTAGTGGATGTCGATGTTGCTATGATCCTAATACTGATGGTGGAGAGTATGAATTGTTGGCTGAGGCAAAACGAGAAAGAGAAGAAGCTGCTGTCATGAACGATGGTAGTGATGTAATACACGATGGAACAAAAGACAACGAAGAACAGAGTGACAACAGTGATAGTGATGACGAATTTGATTATCTCCTTGATGAAGATCTTCCTACTACTGCAGGTGATCCTTCGTCCTCCTCAAGTATATATGATGACTTGCAATCCAGTCGACGTGCTGAACTTGAGAATCAAGCATACCACTTTGAAGTTGCAAAGTATCATGGGTATGGAGTACACAGACAAATGCATCCTCAGAGAGTATTCTCATCAGCGGGATATGGATCTGATCAGAAAAGAGATGTAGTACGCCCTAAAGGATCGGTATTACATTTATATGATCCATATTCACAACTATCAGTATCATTAGATTTATGTTTGGAGAACATGGCAACACGATATCATGGTACTAAATTTGTTCGAGGTATTGGTATTACATCGATACACTTTGCAGACGATGGGGATAGTAATTCAGATTGGAAGAGAGATGACTTACCAATGTTATTGGCAATACGGGATGGTAAAGTCGTAGCTTGGAGTTCCGGATTGCGTGATTTTAAGTATAGCGAGGAAGAGGTCGAACCCAGGGCGGTTGAACAGTTCTTGGAGAATGCTGGTGTATTGTACACCTCTCTACCTCCCTTGGATACACTATGCAACATTCGTCCAGAAGAAGAGGCACTGCTAGAAAATATGAGAAAGTTAAATGGATTAGGCAGTTTAGGAATGAGAGGCGAACTGTCAGGACGGAATAAAGATGATGCAGATTTAGAGGAAGAGAAAGAACAACGATATGAGTGCGGCGTGAAAGGATGCTGCAAAGCATTCTTTCATGAACATGTTGGGGTCAAGACAGAGGCTCAAGATGGTCTAGTTCTTTCTGAAATGATGTATTGTCAAGATATTGGTTCACCTCTTTCCGAACCTACGAGTCAGGAAATAGTGGCACCTTAAATGTAATAGACTTAAACAACTTGAGTATGGTACTTGTAACATGCTTATTCTTATGTTAGTTTTTACCTTCGGGATGTATCTTTCTTCACTTTGCACTACTGTCAAGCCTCAGCGTAAGTTTCGTAGCTGATACTGTCACGTGCGCTTGAATCTGTTACCTCGTTCTTGCCTTCACACTCAGCTAATGCTGCAGACTTTCCTTTCTCGGCCACTCTCTTCTTTTTTGGGGCAGCGCTATGTCTTGTTGATGTTAATGCCCTAGATGTTGATGATGTTGGCATTTTCCTTGATTGCTTCGAGGTAGACGATATTTTTGGCGAGCACTTAACTTCTCTTGGGATAGGACTTTTTTGTGGCAGTACTGCCTTTTGATATGTTGGATCAGTAAGTTCGCTAATACTTCCATTGCTATCTGTCCCTCCTTCTTGTTTCGCTTCTAAGAATTGTTGAACTGACACTAGAAAGGCGGACGAACACTCATAACCATCATTACTATTCTGAGTACAGCTATCCGCCAGATAAGGGACTAATTCTATGGCAGTTTCATAATCTAAGCTTTCCCAGCAATTATTCAACTTATCTTTCCCCATGAAACGTCCAGGTGGATCCAGAGATTCAAGTGCGCTAACAAAACAATCACTGACGGCTGAAAAATCATCAAACATTGATAGTGCCTTGAAAAATTGTATGTTTCCAGGGTGTGAGTTGTAATTCGCTCCCATTAGTACATCATTCATCTTAATATTATCAAGCAGCTCTGCAGTAGTTGTCTCTGTTTCTGCCTTTTCCTCATCATTATTATATGTGGCATGCTTCGACCGCCCCAACTTCGCCATTTTTACCGTGGCCAGTGGTAAGTGTGAACATTGAAGTTGAGTTGTCCTGACTGGGATAGCTTGCTCTTCTGATGGTGGTTTTGTGGTTGATTGAGTTGTCAGAGATGTATTAGTAGGTTGGTATGTTGATTCAAGAGACTGCAAAGATATTGCTAGCTGTGACGACTCATCTGTGCTTTCATCCATTGGAATAGTATCATTTGAATTGTTTCTTTTGGCATAATCCTCTTCAAACGCGGTCAAGATTCTATCCCACTCTAGAGATAGGGCACTTGATTCATCCCGTTGAGGCTTTGATGTTATAGTACTACTTTGGGAAGAAGGCCGTCCTTCATCACTATCTCCTGTAATCGAATCAACTCTGTTCATCTTCTTTCTGTTTGTATGCTCGTTAGATTGTTGACGAGGAAGACCTCGTTTCCTTGGCAATTGTTTCTGTGTTGGTTGTTTAGCAGCTTGCTTTCTTGGAGCTTGTGGTTGATCACTGTTTGTAGATGCGGTTGTTGTTGACCCTAAAAGACTCTCCTTTTTCCAATCAAATCCGATCGAATCAAGGAGAGCGATACGATTTTTATCCAACCATACACGGTGATAGGCCTTGTTTGGATAGCGATAGGAATACCTGACACTGCTACAAAAATCATAGAGATGTCTACCATCCCTCTTTTGGTTAATGTCGAAATGGCCGTACTTTGCTTTGTGGGCTTTTAGTTGTTCCACTTTATCTTCAAATGAAGTCAGCGGTGCTTTCTTTTTCTTGAAATGATTTCCTTCTTTTGGTGCAGTTACTGGAAGCGACTTCTTCTTCCTCTTCGCTTCGGCAGCTGTTCCAGCACTAGCTTTTTTCGTCTGAGCATTATGCTTAATCTCTGGATTGGATGCATAGAACATTCGTAAAAGAGAATTGTTATCAACATACTTCCCCTTCTCTTTGGCAGCAATAGCCTTGTGCAACAATATTTTGATCTGCTTCCAAAATTGGTCTCCAAACGTGAGGGCAGGACGCACAATACCTTTAATATCACCAATACTTGCAGTACGTAGCTCTCCCAACGATTTATTGCTGTTCATCACATATGAAACAACGCTCACACATTTTGTAACAACAAACGGCATTTCATTCTTCTTCTTCTTGCTGCTCTTCTTTCTCTGTTTTGGTGCACAGTCTGAATCCGAATCATCACCTCCATCACCACTACTGCTATCTTCGTCACTGCTAGCATATGCATCAGATTCATTCTCATACCATTCTTCACCGGATTCTTCTTTGTAACTACAAGTACTTGCATCTGAAAATAAATTAGATTGGTATGGTAAAGATGTGATAGCTCTCTTTAAACCAACATATCCCCCTTTATTCATCCCAAGCGATGGCTTTGACCGTAACATGTGACTCTTAAAGTTAGGGTGAAACTTTCGTAATGCCGTGAGTTTAATCATTCGTACCTCATCTGGCCTATCAATCCTGTTAAACACATTCAATATCTCTTCGGTAGTTACAGACGAATCACCAGTGCCACATTTAATCTGCCTAGCATCCAACTTGCAGTACTGTTCTTCTTGATTAATGTTTTTTGATAACCAACCTCTCATGGACTCGGCACATATTGTATTAGTAGCCTTCCACAGGGTATGTTCATCTAATTGATCTTTTCGTAGGAAACCAATTGTGTAGTATTGTGATAATTTATCATAACATGCAACCACCTGACTTAAGCAGTGTGAACCAAATGGTAGATAAACAACTGCAGCCGTAGAAGATATATAGTTATCTTCAACATTGCCTTCCTCCAATGCGGATACAAACGTTGTATCATTCTTCAAATCACCATAGTTTAACAAATTATCAGTAACCATTCTTGGTATATTATCATGAAAGAAGGATCGTTGCCAGTGCTTCATAGCCCAACTACCCGATGGACTCCAGAAGTAATCTAATATAACCTGTCTAAAACGTACAGTATCACCCCATCTTTTATGCATTTGACTAATCAATGTACTCCTATTGAAGTTGGCATGTAAATGTCTTTGATCATAAAATGCTCCTTCCTCAATACTAACTGTATATGCCAATATATCATTATTAGCCTCTAAAGCTACCACACGTGCTAAATCCCTGCCATCAATTTCATTTAATAAATTCCGTCGTACCAATTCTACAGAACGTTCGACAG
>Ga0075437_12257_pt1 | contig 10935 bp, 11 predicted proteins | sample MintriMetagenome_FD_74266 | JGI IMG/M metagenome (GOLD analysis project Ga0075437, IMG submission 74266) | Marine eukaryotic communities from Monterey Bay, USA to study complex ecological interactions - Minidiscus trioculatus and... | ecosystem: Environmental > Aquatic > Marine > Unclassified...
CAATTCGGCACCTTCATGCTCTCCTTTGAAAAGCACTTCCTACGAACAATCAATCCAGAGACAGGCTGGTGCGCTTGCGCTCCACTTCCTATTATATAGGGGGGGCTGCAGTCATTCACCTATCTCCCACTCAATTCCCATCCTCAATGATCCATTGAGCTGACAACTTAGCGTCGACATGTGAGGTTCATCCTCGGTAGTATCCGTACATGACAGCGTACACATATCGACAGCCGACTCAAGTTTCACAATGAAGATAGTCACCAAGTGTTTTCAATCATATTCATCAAACGGTTCAGGCATGAGAAGTTCTGTGAGGTGATGTATCCCTTCACAGTGAGTTCCGTCGCTAGATGCAACGGGAGAGAGTTCTCAAGTCTCCCAACTTCTCGCCGGGGCAGGGAATGTGATCTTCGGTCTGCATACCCGATCTTGCAGTAAACCATACTTTCCTTCAAAATAGTAATTTCCAAGATTGTAGATTGCATCGGCATCTCCAACCTCCATTCGTTTTTTTATCCTTTTAATTGCCTCCACATTAGTTTTAGGATGTGGAGCTCTGCAAAATGGGCACTTTTGATTATCAACTGTATTGCCTTCATTATCATAAACAGGTGCGTGGATACAACCACTACAAATTACTTTTCCACAACATGACTGGTATCTATACCCCGTATTAAGATATGGCATACGCACGAAACAAATTGGACAATCCTCATGCAATGGTTGAGGTTGTTTAAATAACTTCTTATCATGCAATTCGGCAGCGCGCTTCTTACACTCCTTTTTATGTTGTGGTCGGTGAGTTGCTTGACATTCTCTACTGCAATACTTCACTGATAAACATGCACTGCATTTCTTCAAACTGTTACTACCCTCTTCGCCCTTACCACAATTGGCACATATATTAGGTATATCATCCTTACTGTTATTATTATTATCAGCTGTGCTCATACTGTGTATGTATATCGCCAGAGTTATATAACATAAACTAGTTGAAAGTTGAAAGAGGTTGAATTTTGGTAGAATACTCTACTGTTCACTCAGGGGGGACAATGAAAGTATATCTTTGACGAACTAATCGGTTAATAATATAAATGATCTGATAATACTATTGTTGTATCGTTTTGTTAGGGTACCCTATTTAAGGTGTTCGATATAACAGTGACACAAGATGTGTACTTTTTTGTAAAATGATTGCTACTCGTTCAATATCTATTCTATAGCCTCGAGAGTAATACTAATCGAAAGAGCTTTGATGGTATACTTGGATGTACTAGAGGGTATATGAAATCAATTGCTGGCTGAGAGAACCGACATTGCAATAGTAAGCCATCACAAGCGTTCCCTGATTTTCTCTCTCGATTGGAGAATGGCGACCAAACAGTATCTTTCCTCCTCCCTTCTACTCCTAACCCGCTAACTTCTTGTATTACGATTGTATTGCAATACACCAATTGTATATTGTATATACTGACGGAGTAGTCGAGTATAATATCAGTATTTAATGCTCTTTCGATTAGTGGCAGTGTGGATATCGCGCAACTAACCCTTAGCAATACCTAATTGCTCTCAAGCCTATGTACTGCTCAAGATACGATACATCGCTTTTTAATATCAATTGACAATAATATAACTCAAATATTGATATTATTATCGGTCAGTGGTAGACAGTATCATAATCTAGAGAAGAGTGTATAGATACAAACACAAGAATTATGTCGGGCAACACATCAAACAAAGTATTTCAATATACGGGCAATGATGGGCAGCATGTTCCAAAGGATGTAGTTAGTGTACGGTTTCATCCTAGTGTTGTTGAGGTTGAAGAGAAGGCATTTAAGGACTGTACTAAGTTACAAAAGGTTGTGTTTAATGCGTCACTCAAGAAGATAGGATCTAATGCATTCGAGAGCTGTAAAGCATTACAATATATCACCTTACCTCCTTCATTACTTGAGATTGGTAGCTGTGGATTTCGGTATTGTAGTGATTTGAAGAGAGTAGAGCTCAATGAGGGATTACAGGTAATCAAACGGCATGCATTTTATCAGTGCGGTAATTTAGAAAGTGTAGTCTGCCCATCAACTTTAACTCAAATCGGCATGTGTGCATTTCAAGATAATGTAAATTTGAAGGAGGTAGTATTAAATAACAAGCTACAGAAGATCGGGGAAAATGCGTTCAATTTCCATAATTGTTACCTATTAAAGAAAGTTGTGTTAAATGACGGGCTAAAGAAGATTAAGAATAATGCATTTAAAGGTTGTCGATCATTGCAAATGATTAGAATTCCTTCCACTGTTACCGATATCGACCGTCGTGCATTCTTTGGTTGCATATCATTGAAAAGTATTAAAATTCCTTCTTCTGTTGTTAGAATTGGTCAAGATGTGTTTTGTGGCTGCATATCATTACAAAGTATTACCATTCCTTCTTCTGTTATTGAGATTGGTTTAATGGCATTTCAGAATTGCTTTGAATTAAGAGAGGTAGTATTGAATGAGGGTATCAAGAGAATTGATGGTGCATTTTATGATTGCAGGTCATTGGAAAGTATCAATTTACCCTCATCTTTAGCTGTAGTTGGAGTGGACTTTGAAAAATGCAGTGCATTAAGAGAGGTAGTATGTAATGAGGGTCTACCAATGATTAGAAAAGATACATTTGATGGCTGCTCAGCATTGGAAAGAATCACCTTTCCTAATCTATCATCTCGTTTGGAAGATATCATTCGAGCTGGGCAAGTAGATGTACAGAACAAGGTACAACAATGTATGAATCGAGGTGGCATTGAATGGGAAAGAGGCGGTATAATTCATATACCTATACCTTTGGAAGTGAGGAGACGGAGGGACATTTGGAAAGAACTGAAACAGCGTGTCGACCAGATTGTAACTTGGATTAAGTATTATGAAATGAAGGAGGCAACAACTCTCTATGAACTGGCTCTGTGGAAGACCAAGATCGATTTGGTTGATGAAACCACCCCATTTGACCGTGATGCATGCCGTGTTGAGGTGCCAGGGCCGGTGAAGGATGCCATTCTACAATACCTATAGGGTGTAGGCATACTACTTGCAGCTTAGATTAATATAATAAAACCAAACAGCTACGACTAGTTTCATGACTATTAGATATCTTACTTCAATAAATGTTCCGGAGTACGGCTGTGGCATGAGCAGTCATACAGCCGTGTAAAGCGCATATCAATACTTATATTCTCATACCATAGCTGTCGTTCGCTGCTTTGTCTCTTTGATCAACCATAATCCCACCCCCTACCTATTGTTATATACTTCTAATCAATAGTACTTGCAATCTTCATCTTCTGCCGCTACCTTATCCCTTTGATCACTCTTAATCTCATTCAAGTATGCTTGATAAGATTGTAATGCCTTAGAATAATCGTCTTTTGTTGCTTTTGAGTAATCATCTTTTGTTGCGAGGCCTTTTGAGTATAAATATTTGATCTTCTTCAAAGATTCATTCATTCCTCCTTCAACTGAAATCATCCAATGTTTGACAGCTTTGTACATATTCCCCGACGATGCTTCCATACAACCAAGATTGTGTCTCGCATCTACATCTCCTTTCATAGCTGCTAGCTCATAGTAATACCTAGCCTTCTTCCGATCAATTTCCACACCCCAGCCCTCATTATAAGCACATCCAATTTGGAAAAATGATGCGGCAAGCCCGAGCTTTGCTGACCGATGCCATAATTCTAATGCCTTTGTATAATCTTGCGGAAAGTCGTACATGCCACTACAGTAGTAACATCCCATCATGTTGATTGATTCGGCATCCCCAGCCTCCACTCGTTCCTCGTTTCTTTTAACTACCACTTCATTCGTATTTGGCACTAGAGATCTACAAAATGGACATCTTTCCTCGGCAAGTACATTGCCTTGGTGATCATAGACGGGTGCATAAACACATCCACAACATATAAGTTTACCACAACATAACTGGTATCTTCTCCCCGACATAAGATATGGCAATCGTAGAAAACAGATTTGACAATCCCCATATTGTAATGGTGGTTGTTTAAATAGTGCATCGTCATGTAATTTAGAAGCACGCTTCTTACACTCCTTCTTATGCTGTAGTCTGTGAGCTGCTTGGCACTCTCTACTGCAATATTTCACCATATGACATGCAGCGCATTTCTTTATATTGCTAGTACTCTCCTCACCCTTGCCACAATTGGCACATATATTGAGTATATCATCCCTATTGTTACTATTCTTATCGGCGGTGCTCATACTGTGTATGTTTACCGCCAAAGTTATATATCATGAAGTAGTTGAAAGAGTTGAAGTGCAGTAGAATGGTAGAGATGTATTGCAATACTCTATCTCGTTCACTCAGCAGGGCCAGCAGTATAACTTTGACTAACTAATTGGCTAACAATGTAAGTGATCTGATAATGTGATCCCTGTATCGTTTTGTTGGTTAATAACAGAACAACGATAATAGTATGTGTTGAAGAAAAGTTATGCACAAGATACTTTTTTGCAAAATCCTTCTACTCGATAACTATCTATAATCTTGAAAGTAACACTAATCAAAAGAGTATTAGAAACGGGTATACTTGACTGTACTATGGTATATGAAACCCTTTATTGTGAGAGCAATCGGTAGTATTAAGTATTGCATATCATAAGTCTGACACTCAAACTTTGTGAGGTAGATAGTGAGGTGAGATGAAAATTTTCTTCTAGCTTGCTTCCGTGTGGAATGTCTTGTGTTCTTAGCTGAAGATGAGACTAGAGGTGATAGAATGATAAAAGAGCTAATACTCCTCCCTTCACCTTCTATTCTAACTTGAACATACTCTATAGCAACGTTAAACTATTCCATTATTAGAGCTTGAACTAGAAGATATGGAATACTTGGCTGTACTAGGCTATAAAGTTAAATTGTTAGAGCATCGACATATTCAATAAGCGGCCACCGACCAGTACGTATCGTAGTACAAATTCAATGATTCATGATATGAGTTATATATTTTTCTCTCGACTGCTTCCGTGTGGAATGTCTGATGCTGTGTTATTTGGACGATGTCCTATGCATGAAACAGAGGTATCCTATGTAGAGAGTTATATGTTCTGCTTGTATGGTTCTATGAACTTGTGTTCTTAGCCGAAGATGAGAGGTGATAGAATGATAAATCATGAAGCCGAAAAGAAGGATCGATACTCCTCACTCTCAACTACTTATAAACTCTACTTTACTTAATTATAGACTTGAACATATCTCATGAAGTAACGTTAAACTATTCCATTATTAGAGTTCGACCTTGTGGTCATATCTTCGAGCTCAATGTTATCATATTCCGCCTTCATTCTCTTCCTTTGATGTGGAATGAAAACACCAAATGCTACCATCAAGGTTGCTATCGAAACGCTAATGTAGCTAACAACCATGACAATCCAATAATCATCTACATCTGAATATACCATGCCTAGAATGAACGGTATGAACTCAAACATGGAGTTGAGAGATGCTTGAGTACCACCGACTTGACCCCGGAATTTAGATTCAACTGTTTGTTGATACAACTGGGTAGAAGCTAAAGCAAAGATCCATAGTCCGATTCTTGATGGTATCACTCCGACAATGATCAACTTTGCAGATAACAACTTATCTGTCTGATTAAGATTCATCAAGACTCCGCTTATAACAATGGTGAGGCAAATGAATTGCCAACTAATGCCAATCATTGTTGTTGTTCTAATGTTCAAGTATCGTTGAGACTAGAGAAGAGAGCAAGGAGAGTATCATGAGCTGAAGTGGAAGGAGAGAAGCCATGATACAGACACAACCAACAAGAGACTTACAATTGCAAACACACACGTTCCAATGAGACCAGAAAAGTTACTCAATCCTTGACAAACTAACTCCAATCACTGACCAAGGCATACCACATGATGAAAGGTATGCCGTCATGACACCTCCGAATGTCAGGACATTGCAGTAGAGTAATGCTAATGCCAGTCCAGCAAACACTGCCTCTTGTGAAAGGAAGACTTGTAAGTCATTCATATAACTGCATGAATGATTCTTTGGTACTATTGATGATATATCAACGTGGTCAACGTTATCATCTTCAGCATCTATTGTTCTTCTCTCCTCCTCTGATTGTTCTATACTACTATCCTCGGATTGTTGTAACGAAGGCGTAGTTTGATAACATCTATTAAGTAACACATTCATCAAAACTAATGAAGTAATCTTGATAAGACCAACCCATATGGCATCACTTTGACTATTACTATTCAATAGTACGGCAATGGATGGTCCTACAATGATACAAACAAGATGAATCTGTTTTAGTACTGTATTTGTTGTTGTTAGCCATTGCTCATCATCTCCTCCTGATATTGCAACTACCCAGTCTCGATCAATAGCTACCATATAACACTGCTGATATACTTGTGCTAGACCTCCACAGATGTATATGATAATAAGTGTTATGAAATGATGACTACTACTATTCGGTATACTATTTGCAATACTACTATCTCCTCCATTGCTCACATCTTGTGCTACTTCTGTTGCATTATTGTAGTCTGCTAATCCATCATCATGCTCATCACCATCTACCTCATTTGTATGAACTAATAACATACCAAATAGTAAAGTAGTAATCAATATACATGGTATTTGCATTCGTATTATATATGACATACTTGTTTGTCTACATCTTCGGTTGTTGTTACTGACATATCTTGTAGTAATTCTTGGTACTAAGAAACAAACTAATAATTGACTTGTAGCTTGATATGCACTATTTAAGAATAGACTAGAATAAGCACTACTTCCACTACCGCTGCTACTATTACTATCACCAATGGATGTTAACCAAACAACTGTACTAAATTGAAATATCCATTCGGATAGTTCGGATAGTAAATATGATAAGCAAATGTACACTCTTGCCTTTTGCTTATAATTCTGTGGTGTAGATTGCAACGATGGTATATCGTCATTAGCAAAACCATCATCATTTTCTTGTTGTTGAGTCTCAATCTCAAGTGATGATGTTGATACTACTCGTCGAACAGCACCCATCAGATAAAATCAAAATAAAAGATGATGAAGAAGATATCGATTGATGATAATAGATACAATCCGATACTCTATGCTGTGAATTGTCAACTACTCCTCTCTTTTACTACTACTGGGTGATTTGCAATGTATATATTACTATGGTGGTTGCAATGTATTCTCTTATTGAGAGGTATTGTAGCAAAAGCAAAAACTTATGAAATGGTAAAAGATACCTTATTTCAGGCCAAGGGTATCCTTGAGGATAGGAATGCATACGCATACCTCTTTGCTTTGTTTGATGAGGATAACGATCGTCTTTATCAAGATTCGAGTAGAGATATGGAGATATCGTGACATATCCTGCCTATTATAGTAAGAGATGGCGGCGTACAGCGTGTAGTGAGAGGATGTATTCCACGCGGAAGCAGCTCGTTCGCCCCTAAAGGATACCGGCAACACTCTCAAAAATTGCATAATGTGGCGCGACTGCATGTGATGTCCTTGGCCGCATATTGCAATAACGACCACGGCATCAATAGTTAACTTTATATACCATAGTATAGCCAAGTATACAAGTTTTTAATGGTCTTTCGAATAGTGGTACTCTCGAGGCTCTAGAGTTGATATTTAGTGATTACGAAACATTTTACAAAACGGCACACATCTTGCACATGGTCATTGCTATTCTGTTATCAACCAACAAAACTATACAACAATAGTAATTGTTTATCAGATCACTTACACATTGTTCACCAATCGATTAACTCAAGATAAGTATCATTAGCCGCCGAGAAAGTAAGATACCACATACCCATCAACTTCAAGAGACACAAACTACTACACATCAACTTAGCAACTCTGGCTACAAATCAAACCAGACAATATGAGCACTGACGATCATAACAATAATGATGATGTACCTGATGCATGTGCCAATTGTGGCAAGGGTGAAGAGGGTAGTGTTAGTCTAAAGGCGTGTACAGCATGCAAGTCGGTTAAATATTGCAATAGGGATTGTCAAATTGCCCATCGGCCTCAACATAAGAAGGAGTGCAAGAAGAGAGCTAAAGAATTACATGACGAAGAACTATTCAAACAACCTCCAACATTAGATGACTGCCCAATCTGCTACCTTCGGCTGCCTTATCTAGATACGGGGAGAAGATTTTATGGATGCTGTGGAAAAACTATATGCAGTGGATGTATCTATGCTCCCGTTTATGACCATCAAGGAAATATGTTGGAGAAAACTTGTCCATTTTGTAGAACTCCAGAATCCACTTCAGATGAAGAGATAATTAAGAGAAACGAGAAACTTGTGGAGGCTGGAGATGCTGAGGCAATCAGTAATATGGGATATTATTATAAGGTAGGGATGTATGGATTACCACAAGATCACAACAAGGCATTGGAATTATATCATCGAGCAGGAAAACTTGGCGTTGCTACAGCTTATAACTATATTGGAGCATGTTATAATAATGGTGAAGGTGTAGAGGTTGACAAAAAGAAGGCTGTGCATTACTATGAACTAGCAGCAATGAAGGGAAATTTAACAGCAAGAGACAATCTTGGTAATATCGAGGGGCATGCAGGCAATCATAATCGGGCATTGAAACACTTTATGATTGCAGTGAAGGGTGGAAGCAATGATTCCTTGGAGACAATAAGGAAAATGGTCACGATTGGACTTGCAACAAAAGATGATTACGCCACAGCATTAGAATCTTATCAAGTTTATTTGGATGAGATTAAGAGTAATCAGAGAGATGAAGCTGCTGCATTTGATGATCAATTCAAATACATTGCGTAGATTACAGATCAATATTGATGCTTCGATTCTCTAAAGTAACTAGAAACAATAAACGCAATGAGAGATAAGTATAATAGAATTAGAGAAGGTTTGAACTGGCCTCAAACTAATCTTAATCTTATTAACTCTATTATCAAACTCCAAAGAATGAGAAGCTCGGGGGCATAAGTTTACCTCTTCTCGTCTGTTTTCGTCAAGGCTTTCACTAATATGTATTCTATTTTCTAGTATATGGTCCAGCCTCCTTTACATTAGCCATAACTATATAAAGAAGAGAAAGAAGTGTGAGTTAGTGGTTTAGCACGATGTGTTCACAAGATATGTTTATATATTCATATCTCAAATCATACATCTCCTCGTACTTACCAATCTCAGCATTCTTTGCAATCTGATCCCAATCTTCATTGGCAATAGCCACCGGATCAAACAATGGCGCTACCAATCCCACACTAGCCGCACCCATATTTAAATACTCACCGGCATTTTCTAATGTAACACCAGACGTTGGATTGATATTTAACATTGGTAATGCCGATGACACTGCCTTAACCCAACCGGCACCTCCCGCTACGCCTGGGAAGAGTTTTTGCAGTGGTGCCCCGGCCCTGTATGCCGTGACCATTTCCTGTATATGTGCATATTAGATGTGTGTGAGATTGACGAGTACAAAAGAGACACAAGTGAACATATCAAACACATACACACAAGATGAACACTTACCGTGGGTGTTTGACAACCAGGAACAATAACAATATTACGAGCCGCACACCATTCAATAACATCGGGAAGCATAACCGGGGTAATAATAAACTCCGCACCAGCATCAACGGCATTCTCAGCATCAGTCGTATTCATAATTGTGCCGCATCCTACCATGACTTCTCCGTCATACTTCTTACGAAAGTCGGATAAGTGATCTAAGCAGTTTGGTGTTGTTAATGTAAACTCAACTATATGTTAATGATTGGAAGTAAGTGTAGCATGCCAATGTGTGTTGTATATAGAAAAGGAGAGATGTGTTAGTTAAATAGATACACAAGATATGCACAAACAAGCACATATCATTTACACACCACACACCAAACTAAACAAAAACTTACCAATCTTAAAACCACCATCAATACTAGCCTGCATAGCCTTAGGACAAGCATCAGATGTTGGTGTACGTAATACTGCACATGCTCTAATGTTTGCAAATGTTTGTAATACTCTGTTGTAATCTTCGACACTTTTTGTTCTGTCTAGACTAGATGTTGCTAGTCCTCTTTGTAAAGTTGGAAGAGATTTGTTTGTTTGACGATATAATGTGTTGGTTGCTAATCGAAGTGCCATCTTTGTGTATTGTTTATTTATATTGTTTTATTGATATGCTATGGGGAGATAGATTAGGGGGAGAAAGGGGAGAATAAATGACATATGTGAGATAAGCATAGCAAATAAAAGAGCATTTCCTATGCACACACGAAATCGTATCCTCTTATACACAAAACGAGTATATTGTCTCTCGTCTCTTTTCAGCTCGACATCACGCGGTTTTATGTTTTCTCTGCAATTAATATCCAGTTGTTCTTCTCCCAATAAGTGGGGTCTCATTGTAATTTTTTCCTCGTGCCGTCCGTCTTCAATCGACCTTGCCCGCACCATCACAGAAACACTACTTACATATCAAAGTATTGTTTTTTAGAGCTCTATATAATACGGATGGTGTCAACAAAGATTTGCTGATAGTAGCAGAGCTTTATTATCCAATGACGTGTTGTTGCTGTGTTGTTAGTTGCACAATAAAATCACTCCCTAAAAAAGTAAAGATACCGTATCTTTTCCCCTGCCCATCGCCATTAAATACGTCCAGTACTGAACGTTGTATGTGTATTGTCTATTGTTGGTTTACATTTAGCCTATTGGCTTGTAGATATATCGGTATATTATAATTAGATATATACTTTTATGGAGACGGCGGCGGTAGTGATACCACAGAATTACAAATTATATGAAAACATAAGATATGAGCAACACATCAACATCAGAAAGTACATCATTAGTATGTGCCAGTTGTGGTAAGG
>Ga0075437_11956_pt1 | contig 10914 bp, 8 predicted proteins | sample MintriMetagenome_FD_74266 | JGI IMG/M metagenome (GOLD analysis project Ga0075437, IMG submission 74266) | Marine eukaryotic communities from Monterey Bay, USA to study complex ecological interactions - Minidiscus trioculatus and... | ecosystem: Environmental > Aquatic > Marine > Unclassified...
CTGTAATGGAGGATGGAGATACTACGGATGGTGAGGAAGGGAGTATGTCGAGCGGCGTGTCACGGTCGAGTGGAATGTCATCATCAGTAGGACGAGTGCATGAGGGTGGTGGAGCTGGTGGGGATCGTCTTGGATCTGATGGGTTAGACCAACTTAGGGGAGGAATGGTGGATGTAGAGACGGGTAATATAGGCGGAAGTGGAGGGGGGGGATTAGAAGGTGATGATGTAGCTGAACCTTTGGAACAGGTATTGCTTAATGAAAACGAGAAAGATGTATAGTATAAGTGATGTATAGGAGGGCGATTAAGAGAAGTTCAAAAGTTCTTATGTTTGCTTTTATCTAGCAGTATATAGAATCATTTTCTGCAGCAGCTTCGTCCCTTTGATCACTCTTTACTTCGTCTAGATATACTTGATATGCACGCAATGCTTTAGCATACTCGTCTTTTGTTGCAAATCCATGCTTGTACAGATGTTTAATGTTCTTCATAGAATCAGAATGCCCATCCTTCACTGCGATCATAAAGTGCTTCAGTGCCCTATCAATATTGCCTAGACGCCACTCGTTATTGCCTAAATTGTGCCTTGCATATGGATTTCCACCCATGGCGGCTAGCTCATAGTAATGTGTAGCCTTCTTTTTATCAATTTCTACTCCTCTGCCATTCATATAGGCACCGCCAATACTATAATAAGCCGTAGCATGACCAAGCTCTCCTGCCCTATGCCATAGTTCTAATGCCTTGGCTTGATTTTGAGGTAATCCTAATTGTCCCCGAGCATAATAACATCCCATATTATAGATTGCATCAGTGTCATTTAGATCCATGTTTAAACGTTTCTCAAATCTTTTGATAATCTCCTCGTACGATTTGGGAGGTGGGGTTCTACAAAACGGACATACATCATGCTCTTTTTTAGTAACTCTTGATCGAAATGCATGAACACAGCCACTGCATAGTTCTTGATATGGTACACTACAATCAAACACCAACGGATCCCATTCATATCCCATTATATTATCAATAGCCCATTCAGGAAATTTCACATCAAGTGGTAGTAACCAATGCCAAGAAATAGAATTATGTGATCCGCCAAATACTTCATTAAATTCAGTAGCCACAGGGGCATACTCATTTGGATGTGATACTAATCCACTTTGTGTTTTCATTCGGGCAATCTTTGACATGTTTGTTGTTATTGCTGATGATTGTTCTATTAACATGCAGAATGTGAAGCAGAAGAATAGTATTGTTATGATGCCTAATATAAAGATTATTGTCGTGTTGGCATTACAGCCATCTGGTATTGTTGTTGATGATGTTGAATGGCGATTTGATGGTTCGTAATACTGACATCGAACAACTCGTATAATGATTAATGTTAATGATATAATTGCAGTAAGGATAGTATAAAGAATGAATAATATGAAGAACTGTGTGGAGATGGAAGAGGGTCGCAAGAAGATAATAAAGAGTTAGATATGAGTAAAATTGAACACATCTTATGCACCAAATTCTATCCAACCGAACACTCCCTTCTTCAATCACTCGATTGCAAATCAAAACATACAACTCCAAATTAAACCAATCTATTGCAACGAATAGCAATCTGTTGCAACAAACCAGCCCCACAAATAACAGAACAATTCACCTAACATACACAAACAAACTCGGCTACGCCTCGTTTGACTCACCTTATGATTCATAATACCAACAGCATTACCGACCCAAGGACAATAATGATCCATCTTCACAATACATCGTCCAGTAACTGAATCATGATGTGCTCTACTAGGTTTATAATTATCATTACATTTACGACATCGCCTTATTCCCCTTCTTCTTCGTAATCCACCATTATTATAATCACGTTCTGTTTGAATGGATGAATTTTCGGATGAGATATTGGATGGTAAAGGACGTGCACCCATTGGTACTGCTCCTGGATTTGTTGTTGATGCTTTGTATAAACTCCATAATGATAGGGTAGAGAATGGTACATATAAGATACCGTATAATAATTGAGCTACTAAATGGTTTGATATTAATGTAAAGCCAGAAGCGAATAGACTAAAGATATGTAGTGAATAAGAAAATGATACACAAATTAATCCACAGGGATCTAATGATAACCAATGTTGTGTATTGAAATCGGTACCGATATAATTTTTGAATAATGATGATCTGCCCATTATGTCTTTTTGTTGTTGCTCCTCAATATTGGCGAAGATACTACCAAACCACTACTGATCGAAAGACCGTTAATAACTGATAGACACTCTATATATTATTAGTTATGGGAATGCCTACCATATTGGAAGAGTAATGAACTCGTTCACAATGAGTTGTGATTGTAGTGTTCATGTTATAAAACTCCTTTTGGGAAGGAGAGTCAAATGTACCGCTTTACTGTACTTTCTTCTCCTCCTCCTTCTATTAGTAAAGAATAAATGATCACTAATTAAACAGATGACTTTTATGTTATTGGTCTCATTGGGAATACGGCGTGTCTATTTTAGAAAGCAGATTCATAGTATTTGTATCGATCACTAAATGCAGCAGCTTCATCCCTCTGATCACTCCTAATCTCATCTAGATATGACTGATATGATCGTAATGCTTTAGCATATTCATCTTTTGTTGCCTCTCCTTCTTTGTACAATAGTTTGATGCCCTTCAAAGCGTTTGCGTTCCCATCCTTTACTGCGATCTCCCAATGCTTCAATGCTCTATCCATTTTGCCTGCCTGAACCTCCTTTGCACCTAGATGGCACCTTGCCATAAAATTCCCACTCATAGCTGCTAGTTCACAGTAATATATAGCCTTCTTCTCATCCACTTCAACACCTCTACCATCTTTATATGCAACACTAATGTTGGTCAATGCTTCAGTACTACCAAGTTCTACTGCCCGATGCCATAATTCTAATGCCTTGGCATAGTTTTGGGGTAGTCCATATAGTCCCTCAGCATAGTAGTTTCCAGTATTATGGATGGCTTGAAAATCATTCATCTCTACGCGTTTCTTCAACCTTTTCAACACCTCTTCGTCTGAGGCAGGATTTGGAATTCTACAAAAAATACATTTATCGTCCTCTTCTTTAGCCACCCTTGATTGAACCGCATGAATACATCCTCTACATATGACCTTTCCACAGCATGCCATGTACATCTGGCCCGTAATTAGCGATGGTAATCGTATCATACAGATTGGACAATCTTCTTCTGGTGGGGGTTGTTTGAATAACTTTTCATCATGTAGTTCTGCTACTATTCTCTCACATTGTTTCTTATGTTTTTGTCGGTGTTTCTTCTTACATGCAGCATTGCAGTACATGACTGAGTTACATTTGTTACATGTATTCGTAACATCACTACCTTCCTTACCGCAATTGGCACATGTATTTGGTGTATTATCTGATGATGATGTGTTGCTCATACTTTAATTGCTTTCTAAAGTAACTTTTTCATTATCCCTCTCCACTATTTACCACACACGATACTAGACAATACGGAATAATACTACTAGATATATAATATATCACGGAGGGTGGTACCGTGTCACTGACAAGGAGATAAGAAGAGCTATTCCCTAAAAAATTATACACAGACTCTAACTTTGCGGCACCACTGCTCACCAATATTCTCGATGTACCAAACTACTACTAATCGATAGAACGTGTTAACTAAACTGATATAAATTGTCTATACTCTCTATACCAAACCTCTTATTGCGTATGATATATGGTTGGTTTACCAAATACTATTGTCTTCTTGATTCTCCTATCTACCTACTTTTTTTATGAGAGTGTGAGTGGTATCCTATAGGATACCACTCTATCAAAAGCATACATGTGAATGATTGCAGTAGATAGATTGCAGTGTAGAGTCATCAATAGGCCACTCTCGTATACCGTCAGTACAACCGATACATCGCATCCTAATACTATTCCGATTAATGGTAATTTGATGGCATCAAAGTGAATAGTTTTTGCAATATAAAGCAACAAAGTCTACTCTCCTAAAATTACAAAAAATAACATCTCTATAATCTCTGGTAGGTAAGCCAATCATATATATTGCCACTGACTCGAACCAACTGCAAGTATACTGAACAATCAGTTTGATATCTTATTGGATAGTGTACATACCATAGATGATAACATCAACTCATACGAGCATCTAAGGCGAGTGTGATCTAGGAACAGTTTGCACATCAAATTGCAAAATATAATTAACATAACATATACAATATGGTTCGAAAGAATAAGGGAAAGAAGAAGAAAAGCGGTGGCAGTTCCAAAGCTGCTAAAGTTAAGAAAAATGATAGTGGTCTAGTTCGTGTCAGGAACGTCTGGCCAGAGCTCGATAAGGATGGTCGTTGGACATGTACTAACTGCTCTCTTGAAAATTGTGATTCCGACATAACAGACTGGGATACTAATGGCATATGTGCTGCTTGTGGACATGATGAAATGGATGAGAAGTTTGCTGTACTAATTATACCAATAATAAGACAGTTACACGATACTGGTTGGTTATGTGGGAAGAAATCAAGACATGTTATTAGCGTCGATGATAGATCAACTTGGTTACCATCCACTGTACGAGAGGCAAAAGAAGAAATAGGTGTAGACGTCGTCACTTCTCGCAATAGTCAAGTAATACATGAATTCTATCAATTACAAGAACTAATGAATATACGAGCAGCTCTAAATGATGTAAAGCCAGGGATTGGAGGAGTGGCAACGGCAGGAGAGATGATTATTCAATGTGAAAGTCGATCATACATGGAACAAATTATTAAGACTACAGAATTCCATACACTTGTTGATTGTGTGAAATATTATTTTGATCAGAAACGCAAGGCTCTATCAAGTATTAGTAGTGAGAATAATAACGAAGATAGCCGTACCGCCGATGATAAGAAGATGGGAGGTGATGATGGCGGGAATACGGATCAGCAATCTGTTTACAAATCCCCACTTACTCAGACGGATATGGATACGAGACTCGTTACTCAATACATTACTCATCTATTGGAAGAACTTCAAGAAGTGATCAGATCACTGTTGAGCCCTGTAAGCCCAAAGAGAATGAGGTCATTGCTAGGAGTACTTGAATCAGACGATATTACTTTGAATCCACGGACCGTTATACGAGCTCAACTTCAATTTGTTCAATTTACAGACGATCATCGATTGGATAACCGATTTAGTTTGCTGCGCGAATTTGTCAATGTGCGGTCTGTATTAAAGAGCGATGGGATAGAAATGGCAGCTGCAAAGCTTGAGGAGGCATCTCATAAGCAACATATGAAAGCGATTAGTCAAGAACCATTCTTTCAAAAACTTCTGAGTGATATGAAGAGGCTTGCTAGTGTCAATAACTCAAACAAGAGTAATACAGATAGTCTTAAATCAAATACAAAAGATATGGATATGGAAACAGTAGAACCCTTATCCGTTGGCTTTAATCAAAGTTGGCACAGTGATGATGATAAGCATCATCGTAGAGAGATGATTCAGAACATGTAAGTTGGAGAGATCGTAGTATGCCTTACCTTTTCTTCTGCAATACCTCACTTCTAATATATTTACCTTTATAGACAACAACGTGCGAAGACGAAAGATCCTAATATTAAACAAGTCCTCCCAATGGCCAAGCTATTGGAATCGTTGCTTTATCAATCAGCTCCTTCCCTTGAGGCCTATTTGGATACGACGACCCTCGATGCGCGTCTGAAACAGTCAGCAATTCATCTTGAGAAGATCGATCGACAGAACAAGAATAAGAATAAGAAGGTTAAGGCTGGTAACCTCGAAGAAGAGACCAATAACAAAGATTCTACAGTACCAAAAGAGGTCACCCCTCAGAGTAACAAAGAACCTCAAGAACAAAAGGAAGCTGAGCAATCTAATACCGGTGAGCAAGTAGATACGCTATCGTCTACTAAGCCTGCACCGCAATGTCGAGAAATAACAACCGGGAGTATCAGTAAGATACGAATTGCAATCACAACTGATTCCAGCGAATCGGCCACTTTCACCGCTAGCCTTTCTGATACTATACAAAGCCTCAAAGATCAAGTACATCATAACTGGGGCATCCTTCCTTCTCTTCAACGTCTATCCTACAAAACGAAACCAGATCTTAAGAATGAATGTACATTATATGACTATAATATCCAAAACGGTGATAGGTTACAACTATTTAAACGCAAGGCACCACAATTAGAACAACCGATACAAATCATTATTAAAAGAATCAACGGTAGTGAGGCACCAATCAATATGCATCCGTCTAATACCATTCAATCGGTAAAAACAAAGGTTTATGATGTGCTAGGAATTCCTCCTCGTGAACAGCGCTTGATATTTGCTGGGGTAGAGCTTGCAGATAACAGAACCTTATCAAGTTACAACGCCAAGGACGGAAGTGTTTTACATTTAGTTCAACGAACTCGCCCCAACAAATCAAATCCCAATATGATCAACATTAAAGCAGAAAGAGCTGTTATCGAAGAAATAGACCCATATGTCGAATTCGTTACGTCAAAACAAAGATCAATGAGGTGTTGGGGTATTCTATCGATGCACAACGTTTAGTGTTCGGTGATGTTGAGCTTAAAGATGGATACTCTGTGTCCGATTACAACATTAAAGAAGGAGACGAGCTAATTATTAAGGGACAAGTTGACATCATATTCAAAGATGAGGACACAGGAGAAGAAGAATTAGTAACAGCCGACTTGGATAGTTCTTTTATTAGAGTCTATTCGGAATACTGTCAAATGAAAAGCATTGAAAAGGACCATTATCGCTTTTACCTTCGCAAAGCGGGAAACAAAGCAATACACAAAGCCTATGCCAGAAAAAGCAAAAGCAGTGTTGGAAGTGTAGGGGCCGAGAAACTAGAGATATCAGTAAAGAAGTCAATTATTACTGAAGCAGAATATGCAAATTTAGAAGCCCTCATGGCCGAGTTTTGCAAGATATCATATATGGCAGAGGTATTGCCATTCATTGACGTCTTAGGACAAATATGTCGTGAAATTCATCTGCGGAAGTACAACAATATCCAAGTAATTCAATCCGGCGTCGAGGCTTCCTTATCCAATTGTATTGGTGAAAACCCTCGATTAAACTCTATTGCAAGGCATCTACAAGACTTCTTTAATAGTCTTTGGCAAGAGTATATGATACCATCGGAAGTACCACCGCAGACGTCCCCTTTATACTCTGCCTTTCAAAAACGAGGCAAAGTAAGAGAGGGGAGATTACCAAAGATTGCATCCACTGTCTTGAGTTCACAAGTTATGCTCAAAGTTAGTGCCGCACTTGAACAATTTGTTGATATGGGAGGTAAGGCTGACAATTTGGATAAGGATGCGATTTTGGGGGACGTAGGTAATCCAACTGGGGATAATGCCAAATTTATCATCTCACTTTGGGCTCTCATTACTTCTATGGAAAGAAAGATTGAAGACGAAAGGGGGGAGTATACCGCCTTGGAACTATATGAGGATGTGATAAAGTGCTGCTCGAATGTTTTTCAAGATGATAATGATATATCAAAGAAGGCGAAGATTCTACAACGGCTAGATAGGCTCCTCGGGAAGGTATTTGCCCCAGTATATGAAGTGAGATGTCGTGGAGTGAACCGATCTAGTATTTGGGGTTGTTGTGCTGCAATTATATGGGCTCGTGAGGGCGAGGAGAAGCCATTTTGGCCTGCAATTGTTATTGGAATGTGAGTATGCTTGTGTGACACACGTACTTGAATTACATTTACATGATAGGACTAACCCTGATCATTTTACAGATTGGCTCCTGATAATCAAAAAGAAGGCTGGCACCATACACTCACAGTTCGTAATGAAAAGCGCCTGTCATCAAAGCTCAGGGACGATCTAAAGGCAGCAAAACTAAAGGTAGAGATAGAGTTGAAATTTGGCAGCTCAGATCTAAGCTATTTTCTTGTGGAGTTAATGGGAACTCACGAGTTTATGTGGGTCAAGGAAAGTGATATTATCGAAGCATTTGATGCTGAAGCTTTAGATGTGAATTCTTCAACATTATCATACGATATAAAACAAATGTCAATTGCAATGAAAGAGGGTATAAGTGCACTTGAAGAATTCGAGTATCAGCTCAACAATTGCTGCGGTGACGAGAAAGACGAATCAGGCTTGACTTTTGACGTTCTTTGCCGAGATGGTGCGATTGAGCATTGGCAGAGAATGAAACAAGTCAAGGATATCCTCGCCCGTAATGTTATAGCCGACTTTATATGGCGTTACACTGAGCAGTACAAGGCTAAAGAAGTCATCTCGGCCTTTATTTGGAAGCATCATCAACAGCAGAAGGCTCGAAAGGTTATCGGGAACTTGATCTGGAGTAAGATTGCATCACAAAGACTCAGAAGAAGTAGAGTTAGTGCAATATCAATCCAGAAGGTTGTTCGTGGTGTTATAGCTCGAGGAACATACCTCGAGCAACTACTACCTCGTCTTGATGCCGTACGTCACTTTTATGATGTTTGGAAGAAGACAATTGATCAAGTGCCTCCTTCAGTTTCATCCTTGACAGGTTGGGGTTTGGTCAGAGAGAGATTAGATCTAAAACGAGTTGATTTGTTGGACGAAGATGGTAACTTGGCTGACACGGATGAGAAGCTCAATCAAGCTCTGTCAGTTGCCCTGATAGAAGAAGATGAATCATCAGACGAGATCGAAGGTGAAGAAGTTGAGGAAGCTTTGAGTCATTTGGCTATAGAAGAGGATCGAGTCAATGTGCAAGAAAGTACAGACTGGTCTCTATTTCAAGTAAGTTACAAAGTGTGCACATCTTGAGTCCGTCTGTTTGTTCGGTATCCTTTCTGTGCTCATGATATGCACTACTCAACATCTTCTTCCTTCACACCCAAACCAAACACAAACAACAGGTAACGAGTCATGTGGTCAAGTTTATGAAGAATGGAGATGTCAAGTACAAGGAGATGTTCGTGAAGAAGATGAAACAGCTTGCCAAAGGTGAACGAAGTCACAAGCTTCAAAAGCCTTTAAAAGGATACGAATCAATCATTTGTGAGTAAAGTTCTTTCTGTCTTGATATATAGTGAGCATGCAATTGTCTATGCACTAACTCATCTACATGTACTCTCTATTCATAGATGAATCCTACCTGGAGAACAAAGGAGGCGGCTTCCGAATCCTCTGGACGGAGGAAGGAGATCGTATCGTCGTGTGGTTCATTGCCAAGCACAAGGTAAGTTAATAGTTTAGCATTGATGTAACCGTGCTTATCTGATCGGTTGTTTGTATCTTATCGTCATCTCATACTCTTACCGATCGAATTATCATCTCATGTCTCTCATCACCGCCTGACATCTCTCTCATCATTTAGAGTGTCTCACGACTTGCTAAACTCATCGACGATGCTAAGCACCGTACTGCCAGACAACAAATGCCTCAGGATCTTGTTGATGAGCTCAATGCTGATTCATCATCATCTAATACTGTAGCCAAGAGAGAAGTACTACTTGATGCACTGGGTAATGTACCTCTGAAGCTATACGACGTCAACTTTGACAACATTGATGACATTGCTACATCATCTTGGACACCTCAAATGAGCTTGACAGACGAAGAACGTAAGGTTGTTGAAGCCAAGGGTACTGTACTGCTTCTCGGAAGATCTGGGACGGGCAAGACAATCGTAAGTTCTACCATCTGTGCTCAAAACTAAAGTGTGCATAAGAGCAATAAAGCTTTGTTGAAAGGATACCATTTGGTATCCTTTTATTTTGTGCACAAGATGTGTTCATTTCTTGGATGTCATGGACCTTGGCTCTGCCTTGTTCATATCTAACCATCTACATTCTCATCTCATCATTCATCTCCCCATACACTATATCACACAGTGTATATGCAACCGTATCGAGTATGATCGACAGAGATTAGGTGACAAGCCTAAGTTCTCTCAACTCTTCGTGTCTAGATCAAGCAGACTGTGTAGATATGTTGAGAAGGCTGTCGGTAGTAGTCCACAAAGCAACTTTTATACGTTTGATAACCTGCTACATGAACTTGATGTATCTCTATCTGAAGAGGAACTCGAGACGAATGACAGCACGAGACTCTTTCACCCTCGACAACGAGTCAGCTTTGCTCAGTTCAAACAATTTTATGACGAGCATTATGCACAGAATAAGATTGCCGCCTTGATTGTTTGGAAGTCGATCCGAACATTCATTAAGGGATCGATCGAGGCATATCAGAGCTCGTGTAACGTCCTATCAAGAGAATACTTCGTGTCTGATAAGCTTGGTAAGAACCGGTGCAAGATACCACTCGATCTCCGTGATTCAATATACGATATCTTTGTTCAATACCAAGCTTGGTTACACGAACAACGATTGTGGGACGACTGTGATCGTATTCATTCCCTATTACAGAAGATTGACGAAGCCAAGAACACTAGCTCATTGTCGTACGACAAGGTCAAATGGAGCAGAGTCTATGTCGATGTAAGTGTAGTACTTCTTTTTCTGTGTATAGTGTCTAGCCCAACACACTCTCTCACCATCGTTCTTCCCTCTACTTATCATATGCACATTCAGGAGGTACAAGATTATACCCAAGTAGAGATTCTCCTATTCTTTTCAATTAGTGGAGCTGGGTCGCTCTTCCTCGCAGGTGATCCTGCACAGTCTGTCGAACAAGGAACTGACTTTCGTTTTGAAGAGGTTAGGGCAGTCGGGTATTATGTGGCTGGCAATCGACATCATCTCATACCAGACAAGCCCAAGATTGTGAACATCAACTTTAGATCGCATGCAGGTATACTCAATTGTGCAGGAGGGTTTCTCGATCTACTGTTTGAGTACTTTCCTGGTAGTGCCAAGCA
>Ga0075437_11579_pt1 | contig 10883 bp, 7 predicted proteins | sample MintriMetagenome_FD_74266 | JGI IMG/M metagenome (GOLD analysis project Ga0075437, IMG submission 74266) | Marine eukaryotic communities from Monterey Bay, USA to study complex ecological interactions - Minidiscus trioculatus and... | ecosystem: Environmental > Aquatic > Marine > Unclassified...
TCGTGTATCTGAAAGGCATAGCCATTGCACACCCAAGAGATGCAATTTGACTGTCGTCCCAAGTTTTCAGCAAGTAAGAGCATACCGTATAGCTTTGTTGGGAAGGTAGTCCCTACCACGTTATATAATGTTATGATATCATCACTATCAAGTGACCTTGACTCCTTTGTCCATTGTTCTGGGCTAGTTGCATGAACACCATTCGAGCCCTTTCCTGATAGCAGGTCCTCTATTCCATGTCTAAAGCAACTTCTTCTTTCGAAGATGGTAGGTTGACTGCCTTTACTGTGGTCAATATGAACAATAGGGCAGTCTTCACTCATCTTGACTCTCTTCTTGGGACGGGTGGACTCAATGGTCTGTCCCCTGTCACTAGCCTTGGAATTTGAAAGAGTAATAGAGCGAGGGCTTGGTGCCTTACGTCCTATCTTCTGACTTGATTGATGTTGAGTTGGTATAGACTTGGAAAGGGTACCCTGATCACCACCATCCAGTGCTCGTTGTTTCTGTGCATATTTGAATGCAATGGCTTCTACTTGTTGTCTAAGTAGAGGGTCTTCCTTGATAGCTTGGGGATGCTTAATGGCACTTGCAAGTATAGCCCTGTCTATTCGCTCTGAATGTGCCTCGGCCATAGCTGCTACTGCTACTGCTGGAGATTTAGCCTTGGGCTCGCATGTCGGCAAGGAGGTACTCTGCTGCTGCCGACCATCCAATGCCTTCTGCTTCTGTGCATACTTCAATGCAATAACTTCGACATGTCGTCTAAGCCTGGGATCATCCTTCATAAGTCGAGGATTCTTAAGAGCAAGTTTGAGTATCCTCCTATCAACTATCTCTTGTTCTGATAACTTCTTCTTCTTGTCTTGTTCTTGTTCTCGTTGTAGTAACTCTTTTTGTAACACGGCCTCTTTTTGTAACATTACATTCTCCCTCATTAACTGATTAAGTTGTACTATACGTTGATCGGCTACTTGCTCCCTCGTTAATTGATCAGCAGTTTGTACACTCTTCGGCTTCCTTAAGGGTTCTTCATCCCTAATAGGCCACTGCTTCCCATCTTCCTCTTCTTTCAACAGTTTCTTCACATCATCCCATATTAACTGTTTCTTCCGCCAGGCTGCATTGGGTATACAAACATCCTTCCTCTCTTGTACATATGACCTTGGTAGGGAAATAAGTCCACCTCGTACAATAACTTGCTGTGTTTCTTCTTCTTCTTCCTCTTCTTCATCCATCGGGGTACTAGTTGATTCCTCAACGTCTTCTAATTCCATTACCTCATGCTTGTTATCCTTATCATCCGATTCGTTAACATCTTCTTCTTTTAATACCCCATCAACAGGAACAGCATCTTGTTTAGCAGTAGAACACCCTACAACCTCCTCGACCTGATCATTACCCTTCTTCCCATCCTTATTATCATTCGTAGTAGTAACCCTAACAGAAGACATAGCCGCACTATATTGCAATGTAGCCAATATACGATCTCTTAATCCCATATTCGTTAAATATTGATTATAATAATTGTCATATTCGGATATTATCATTTCAATATTTGGTTTGATGATATTTGTGGTAGTAGTAGGAGGTTTAGGTTGTTGTTCCTTCATTGAATAATTTGCTTCCAACATACCAGCAGTGGGTCCGGCGGTTTTAGAGTACGAAGGATCACTTCTTTTAATATCCCATAGTTTCTCAGGACAACCTCGTTTGAATGATGGATGGTACCATATGTTACTATTCTCTATTAAACGACTGAAACCCCACATATACAATTGACGATGAAATGATCGGAGTTGTGTTGCCTTACTAAACTTTGGCAAGACATGTTTCACAAACATATCATTGTTATGTATTCTAAATGCAGTTCCTTCACGTGGTTGCCAGCTAATAGCTTGATTAATCTGTTCATCGTTTGTACTTTGAAGTATGTTGTAAAGTTTGTATGGAAATGTTACTCCTTCTTTTTTGGATATTTCTAACTTCGTGTCTTCGTCTACACTGTTACTATTATACTGAAATTCGGCACTGTCGTTAAGGATAATGGGTGGAGGAGGTACGTCGTCTTCCTTTTCATGAACGACAGGTTGAGCAGGGGGTACGTCCTTATGAACAATAGCAGGCAGTTGTGATTGTTTAACTTGTTTTCGAGCTGCTGATATTTGGGATGGTATCCCTGGATTATGGACCGTAGTATCACCCTCGTCGTCATCACTACTGTTGCTGGTATTATTAATTAACATACGTGCACGATCTGCCACCGATATACGTGCACGTTTAATTGAGGGTTTCTTCTTGAGGGTATCAGCCTTAACCTTCTCTTTTTTATTATCAGTTTCTTTTTGTTGATTTGAGGACGATGGTACCTCTTCAGCGGCCGCGGCAGCTCGAAGCTTAGCAGTACGACTAGCATTATATATCATTGCACCTACCGCGTCATCATCGTCGGTATCACTACCATTATTGTTGTCAGCTGATTCTTTCTGTTGTTGTTGTTGTTGTGCATATGATAATGATGTGTCCATTGCAATTGCGGATGAGGATGTGACCGTCGGTGGACGCTCTTCGTTTTGGGGCACGACGCCACCGCCGGTTGTTTCTGATGATGGTATACTCTCCTTTGTCAGCATATTGATATTATATGGTAATATGGTTTATCGATTCTTCCACCTCTAGGTATTGCCTTCAAAAGCCTTACTAGATAATTCTTCCTCAACGATTTCGTGGAAATTGCACAAGTCCTTCGCTGCGAATTACGACATTTTACTCACATTCTTACCTTAACCTTAAACCTAGGGATGCGGCGTATATCTTGTGAGGATTCAGTCCCCAAGCGTACAATAGTTTGGTAGAGAGATGCTTATGATTAAGTGCTATTTACTTGTTATTGTTAGGGATAGGATATCACCACGTGCTGAATTAGAATATAGGATAGGGTTTAATTTTAAATGTGACATTGACATTGTTCAATGTCAATGTACTCAATTACATATCAACACTCCTAGACCCTGCCCATATCTAAGTAAGATTCTCATGTGATGATATTGTTGAATATCTAATGAGTTCACTCATCAAGCAAGTTTAAGGATTAGGATACCGCATGTAATCTTTGTTCTTATCCCATTTCTCTTTGGCCTTGTAGCGCTGCCAGTAATGTAACTTTGGGGCTGGGTTGACCCAATCATTAAGTGCCACCCAACCGTCCGTTGGAGGATTAATGCTATCAGCGTTGTTGGGAGATCCGTAACAGTTACTGTACTTACCAAGAGAGCTAACATTCTTCCCACAATAACCAATATACCAACTGTTAGGTCCCTTACTCATTAAATCACGATGAATTGCATAGTTCCCTTGGCTATACACTGGAGCACCTTTATACCCCTGCCCAACTACTTTTAGGTACGTGCCATTAACGTCGGACACACCGCACCCTTGCACAATTACTCGATTAACATTATTCGAAGATATAGATGTCCCATTATTTATATATGCAGATCGACTAACAGCAGTTGTACTACTAAAATCAGCACTACCTGCCTCTTGATTGTTAGTTGAACTTGTAGCTGTGTCGTTCATATCATCATTCGATTGACGATCATTCGATTGACAATTATCCGAATTGTTATTAGCAGATGCACCCTCTTTGTTAACCTTATTCCCATACCTTGCCAATATATTATCCCCATATCTTGCCACATCATCCTCATCATTCTTAGTATTCTTAGTGTCAGAAGGCTTATGATCAACTTGAGCCTGGCTTGATTGACTTGATTTACATGATTCGAAGTCATCAGTATCATCTTCATAGGCAGTATCCTTTTTAACGTCAATACTTATTGGTACATCTGGAGATGAGACGGTTGTATCGGCAGCTGTGCTACCTGCTTCTTGTTTGGCTGACGGTGATGGTGGCATCTTACTTTGACTTTGAACATTATTGGCACTAATCCTTGAACGAATAGTACAGCTGGGACAATACCAAGTTTCAGGCAACTTCTTGATATCCTCGATACCTGCACATGTAGCATGATATGCCTTATTGCATCCTGATCCATCACAACAAATGAGGTCTGCACATGTCGGGATAAAGGGTTCATCATTTAGTATATATGTTGTGAATACGGAGATTGAAACATACACATACTATTGTGACTTACCTCCACCATCGTTGCAAATGTAACATTCGTCCATGTAATCATCGCCACCCTCCTCCTCATCTCTCTCCGTATTATCACTCAAATTACCCCCACTCTCATCACTATCACTCTCTAACTTACTACTGCTAATTCCACTACTTTCATCACTATCATCGCTAGTTGTAGTTGTTTTCAAAGCAGTAAGTTTTTCTGCTTGCTTCTCGGTTTGATACTCGGGAGATAAGTACTTGGATACACGAGTAGATAAAGCCTTGTCTTCGACCATCTGCTGAACACCATTGGGTTGAACCCTTGCCCTGGCTTTATATTCATCAACTTTCCTACTACCAGCGGTATTATCAGCCACAGCCGTATTGCTACCCAATTTCTTCTTCTTTGATGCTATCAATTGAGCAACTAACTCTAAATTATTTTCGGCAGCAGCCCTAACATTTGGTGGCATTGAATTGAGTACATCGGCCATGGTCACTGACTTCGAAGGAGACGAGTTGATGAAGTTCGTGACAGTACTAGTTTTCGTAGCAGTTGTGGTAGTATTCGAGTTGTTATTGTTGTTTGATTGAGGAGATAGGGATACCTTCCTTCGTTTTTACTGCCTTTACTATTATCCGTAGTTTCGGGATCATCTTCATCAACATCAATAACCTCCCATCTCTTTTCAGCTGCGGCTAACATAATCTGTGCCTCTGCATATTCCTCGTCGGCTGCTTTGGACATATCTTTTGCATTATCCATCATTTTTGTAACCAAATCCATATTCTTAGATGCCGTAGATATTTGTGATTTGGCTGCAGCTAGACGTAACCTAGCCGCCTCAATCTCACGACTTCCTTCTGATGTCATGTTATATGTGGTTGTTTGACTTTCTTATAAATAATTGCAATATTGGTGCTATCTAATATATGAAATTTGTGTGGTCCGTCCACCCAAGTGTGTTTAAGTTTTAAGTTTACTCGAAGCTCACTGAAAACTGATTGTATCTAATATCTATTGCAGCAATATATGATAATAATATTGCGTCCTCGTTGACTACCGATGTATTAAATTAGTAGTAATCCGAGCTCGCAATAGAGACGGTGCACCTTGTTGAAATTTTGTGTGTTTCTGTTACATAGGTATGTGCTCTGCTCACTCGACGTCGTTCCCCTGCTCGGATGCATAGACCGACACGACGAGCTCATCGGTCAGTCGTCAATCGTCTAGGAGGTACTAATACTAAGGCACACGTGGCTTTTGCTGATGTAGTCTCATAAATATGGCGCGTGCCCAGGGGCCAGATGGTAGTGGACCGTATTAATTCATTGAATAATGTCGGTGCCCAGCCCCCCTTGTGGTGCATATGCATCTGTTGCTGTTGTACTGAATCTATTCGGCAAAGTATTAGTATTGCATTAGCAGAATATCGATCTTTAAAATGTAGCTTGTTGAGAGAAGATATCGGATCGTTTTCTCATAACTATCTTGGTGTAGGCTTATCTCATATCTTGATCAAGACCTGTTCAAGACCAATATGCACGGCTGATAATAATATAGTCAACGGATGATAATGAGTATGAATTTACTATCGTTGTACATAATATTATCATACATCAATCATCAAATAAACAACACGATGGTACTTCGTCTATCTACTACCCTCAACTTATTAAAGAAACGGTATGGACATGGAGGTAAATCACAGTATTGCAATGGCCATCGATCAGATCAGATAGTGACGCCAATCAATACTACAGGTAAACCAACTTTGTATAACAAACTTGATACAAGTGAAACCACTTGTACATTAGAGGACGATGATGACACATCTTCAAACAATAGTGAACTAGTGATGAAAAGTGCACATGATGTGAGCAACATTCAGTTTAAGTTAATATCAGATGAAGATCTATTTTGTAAAGTTTGCAACCTTCCATTACCAACATTATCTACTGGATCAAAGTATTATGAATGTTGTGGCAAGGTACTTTGCAGTGGATGTGTACATGCACTTGAATTAAAAGCAAACAAAGATAATGAACCAGCTTGTTGTCCATTTTGCCAAGCCGAGGCACCTACATCTAATGAACAATTGATTGTTAGGAACATGAAGAGGGTGCAAGTTAATGATGCCGAGGCAATTTACAACTATGCACACTGTTATGCAAGTGGTTTATCGGACTTCCCATTAGACAAAGTCAAAGCTATACAACTTTGGCATCAAGCTGGTGAACTTGGTTGTACGAGGGCATACGACAAAATAGCCTATGCACATTTAAAAGGAGACGGTGTGCCAAAAGATAGTCAATTGACAAAGTATTATTGGAAATTAGCAGCCATGGGTGGTAGTGTTAATGCACGATACAATCTAGGCATTGCCGAAGAGTCTGCGGGTAGTATAGACAGAGCGATTCGACATTACAAGATTGCAGTGGCAGCTGGGGATATTGAATCGTTGACACAGATACATCAACTTCTTCTGAATGGACATGCAACAAAGAAAGATCTCCTTGCTGCTTTTGATACTCGGACTGCATACATAGACAAGATTAGGAGTGAGCATAGAGATGAGGCTGCTGAATACTGCGACGTATACAAGTATTACTAATCTAGTTCATGTTCTAAACCTACATTTAAATCTAAACACTTACTACTTGCTCTTAGTTAACTGTACTTGACATATTCTATACACTAACCCCCATTTAGTTTGAATAGTTCATCCTCGCTTCACTTGAGGCGGAGGATGTACTTCTTTCCCTACAATCACTAACCAAGTTGAATTATCCAAAGGGGCACCATCAAGCTTCCCATCAACACGAAGTTTTTTATCACTCATATACACAGGTGAACCATGGTCATAAATCCCCCAATTCTGGCCTTTATCGTCAAAATTACTAGATATGGTAACGGTAATCTGCCCCGCCGTCTTCTTATATATGGGGAGTCCCTTGAACGTTTGAGTTGCTCTTTTGTATGTGCCATTGACCATTGACATCCCACAACCACTAACAACAAGTTCATTTACCGCTGTAGCTGCCGCTGAAGATGCAGCTGCTTTGGAAAGAAAATGACATTGGATCTCTTGACAGGAACGCTGCGGCTTGTTGCAAGAAACCCAACCATTTTCTGGTGGAACCAATATAGACTCTCTTGTATACAAATTTGATTTGTATAGTCTCTGAATTTCATCATTGAGAGTTTTGTCTCATCGACCGATATACCAATATGCTTGATTTGAAAGAACCCGATAGATTGCAAACGTAGTTGATCCCACCTCTTTTGTGAATAACGGAGCATTCTTATATGAACTTCCATTTTTTTGTTTATAAACACCATTTACTCCAGAGGTACTGCAACCCAAAACTACAACCTGATTAACAAAACTAGAGGATGGGGTAACTGCACTTGTCTTCATCTGCATATACCATCCATTCCCTGGGGGAGCTAAACGAGATACATTCGGCTGAGATCTGCAAAGCCCACCAGGTACACCTGTGCCAGCATCAACGTCCTGTTTCGTATGACCAATACACCATTGTTTTGTGGTGGATCTCCAATAAATAACATACACTACTGTATTTCCCTTCCACTGTCCCTGTTTACTATACATTGGAGCACCATTGTGATTATATTTTGCGTCTACTCGGGTATATGTACCATTTACTTCACTCAATCCACACCCTCCAACAATAAATGTGGACGATGATGTAGAAGTAATTGTTGGAGCTGTTATACTACTATTATTAATCACATTGTTATTGGTTCGAGATCCCGCTGCTGCAATGTTTTGCGTAGCTGATGCATAGTTACTGGCCTGATTGGTGGTATTGTTATTGTTTTGTGGAGATAGGGATACCTTCCGTCGTTTGTTGCTACCCTCACCATTATCCGTCGGCTCGGGATCGTCCAAATCAACATCAATAACTTCATACTTCTTCTCCGCTTCCTCTAATGCCGTTTGGGCCTCCTTGTATTCCTTTTCATCAGCATCATACATACTCTGTGCATTAACTAACATTTGTTTTATTGATTCTAAATTTGTAGATGATGAAGAGACCTTTGATTTGGCCGTGGCAAGGCGTTTCCGCGCTGCCTCTAGAACTTCACGACCGCCTTCTGAGAATGCCATTGTGTGTATACGCTGCAAATTGCAATGGATGGAGTACCAGCTAAAGGTTTATGTTGGTGCACCTAATTTTTGTGCACAAGATGTGTTCGTTTTATTGCTCAATCGAAGCTTGAATGAAATATTTATTAGTAATAATAAGAGTGACTGTTATCTACTGATTTATACTCTGTATGAAAATACGGCTAGGTCTGTATGAATTGCTTTTTGCAATAGAGGTTTATGTCTCTGGTATGGAGTACGGTGCATATAATTTTTTGTGCACAAGATGTGTTTTGTTTTGTTTTATTGATATATAACAGCCGGCCGCCGTTGCAGACAAGCAACTACTGAATCTATACTACTAATTAATAAGAAGAACAATCCAATCCTTACGTCGTCGCCAGTCTATGCCGTCCTTATGCTTTGCTACTATCATAGTCTGAATTCTGTACCGATACGATCAAATTTTCTCACAAATCTGTACAAAAATTACGTCGATACGTTGGACAAACACCACTCCAACGCTGCTGAACAATCGATTAGTATTGCAAATTGCCATTGGTATATCATATCATATACCACTTTATTTAGTTTTTGACGCCCTTTCGATTAGTGCGTGTGTGGTAGCCGTAGAGTGGATGTTTCTACCAATAGAGACTTCTTGAGCTCTCTAACATTTACAAAAAAAAAACTGAAGAGTAGTTATTAGGTAGTATATGTCAATGAGTTGAAAGTATAATATAGTAGCAGTATTAATATAAAGGGATTTGCAACAATAGTTAATAATGGCTCGGCGTAATAAAAAGGGCCGCGGCAGTACTAAAAAAAAACGTGGTGGAAAGTTACAACAACAAAGTCCTGTTGCTCCTGTTGCTGCTCAACCACCACAGCCTCAACAGGAAGCTCCAATGTTTAGGTTTGATGGAGATACCAATCGTCAGCCAGAACCGGATCAATCAGTAGTGGATGATTCAGCTCCCATATTTAGATTCGGTGTACCCAAGCAATCCTCATCAAAAGATAATAATGAAGAAGGTGCACCTAATATAGCAACAACTACTACTCAAGCCCCTACCTCTGTAAAGGTATCCGAGGATGTCTGTGATCAACAAATTAAAACCAAGGAGGTGCATCCTACTAATACCCATCTGAGATTTGCTGTCGGAGATAAAGTGGATTGTCATAATTGCAAGACAAAAGAATGGGATTCAGGGACTGTCATATTTAGAAACGGCAATGCGAAGTCCCTTGCACAAAACACATCCTACCAAGTATTACTAGCCTGGAAAGGGAGCACTAGAGACAATCTTTTGCAAAATGCTGCCACATACCATGTTCGACTGGACAGTGGAATGGTTGCTGCAGTACCTTTAGATAATGATAAATTCATCAAACTAACAAGCAACCCTAGAAAGTTCAAAGTGTTTAAAGGGGTCGATCGTGTTGAATGTATATGGGGCGGGGAATGGGTGGCAGCAAAATTATTATCTTGTGCTCGTGATTGGGTAGATATTGACCCAACTGGTGCACCATACATAGTACAAATTGATGGTATGGGACTACCCTATCACATTTATGATCAGGATCGCATTCGAATGGTTCAAGTGGACAAGAAGAAGGCATTAAGATTTGATGTGGGACAGAGGGTTGAATGCTATGTAGGAGGGAGGAGTGAATGTCGCTGGATGCCAGGAACAATTATCAAGACTCATTACAAAGAGAACGAATTTGAAGATGGATTCGTAGCTCCTTATCAAATTAAATTGGATACGGGAGGTTTTATTTTTGCACCATTTGATGATGATGATACGATCAGAAAGAATGATACTCCTGCTCCTACTTGCTGGATTTGCTATGAAGCTGAACAATCCAGATCGAATAGTATTGTAAGGGAATGTGCTTGTAGAGGAGAAGCTAACGGATATGTCCATGTAGAATGCCTCGTGAAGCTTGCAATTGCCAAGGCCGATAATAAGCATCAAGAGGGTATCGATGATGAGAATCCATTTACCCAGTGCATCACTTGTAAGCAAGAGTTTAGGAAGGGTTCTCAATCGTTTCATTGTCTTGCTGTTGGATGCTTAAAAGCCTTTGGCGGCGAGGCTGATATCGGTAAACCCTGGAATGGACTGGCAACGTCCATGGCAGCTCTAGCTAAACATGCCGAAGGGGACAGTGACATAGCAATAAAATTTCTTTTGCATCGATGTTTGTGAATAGGCTTAATGACAAAAGTGTACAGCTTTCGTATAGGGAAGCTTTTCAGTTGATGCTTGATCACGCACGGTTAATGTATGATGTTTCATTTGTATACGAGGAAAAGGGGGAGCTCGATACTATGAAAAAGGTTCTCGATAAATCACTGTCTTTGATCAAGAAACTTGAAAAGGGCACTCCATCTCGCCGAAAGGTCAACATTCTTTCTTCATTGGCAACACACGCACATCTTGTGGGTGATTTAAATGTTGCAATGGAGCGGTACGAGGAATGTATCAGTTTAACCAGAGGACAGGCTAAAGAGAATGATATACTTTTGGCTACCCTTCTACTCAAAAGTGGCAACCTTGAGTTGGAATTAGGTAACACTGAACGAGGTATCGAGCAAATCACAGAGTCTGTAGATATCATGAAAGTTGTGT
>Ga0075437_11954_pt1 | contig 10872 bp, 6 predicted proteins | sample MintriMetagenome_FD_74266 | JGI IMG/M metagenome (GOLD analysis project Ga0075437, IMG submission 74266) | Marine eukaryotic communities from Monterey Bay, USA to study complex ecological interactions - Minidiscus trioculatus and... | ecosystem: Environmental > Aquatic > Marine > Unclassified...
TTTTGCTCTTTTTTGTAGAAAAATGAGGGGGTGTGAAGTTTAGTGGTTGGAAGACGACAGAGAGAACCACGAGAAAGGTTTTTGGACATTCGGAACTTCTTATTTTGATTGATACTTATGAAGTTTCATTTGAGTGTGTTGAGATGAGAGAATGAGAGAATAGAAGAGCCTGCCTCCCCTACTCTACTATCTTTTCCTTACAATGCCGCTTTACAACCAATGGCATTCTAAATATTATTTAGTTATTTGACTTGCGCATATATAATACATTCTAGGTATAATTTGACATGTTTATTTGGGTGGTATTTTATATAATGTGCTAAGACTCAGTATATTATGTATGTCATTATAATATCATATCTAACTAACATACAATCTTACTGTAACAGTAACAGGAGGATAGATATGATTTCATAAGGTTACCATTGCAAAATATAAATACATAATACCATGGCAGACAACTATTGCGGATGGGGTGATAACTACTCCACAGACGGGGACTCCTGTTTAGCATCGGTATTAACAATTGACAGAGTACAGAAGGAGTTGCCACAATTACTGAATGATGATCCAGACTTGACAATTGATATGATGACCGCCAAGGTTGTGTCCGCGCCATTATTGTTAAGCTTAAAGGAAGATGGTACCATGGATATATTGCCACCAAAAGATAATAATAAAGGGTCACCAAACGATATAAAGACTGATATAAGCGCCGAGAAGAGTGCGAGAAGTAGTAATACAAGTGATGACGATGAGGGGAATAGAAGTCAGAGTAATCGTTCCGATTATGCGAGTACTGAATATACTGCCGACTCAGAAGGGTTTGTTGGATGGAAATCTGAAAAGTCATCGAGTAGTAGTAAAAGAAGAAGAAGAAGGAGAAAGAAAGATACATCACGACGCAAACTAAGTCCACACGAAGACGATGATCATTCGTTCCTATCAGTTCAACATTCGGTACCTCATCCGGAGGAACTTCTTCATACGCCGAGACAATCCCAATCGATATCTACAGGTCAACAACAACAAAAGAGTCAATCAGTAATAAGTTCTGCCGATTCTGACGGGTTCATTGGTTGGGGTGCTAGATCTTCTTCTGTTGCATCATCGAGTGTTCATGCCGAGAGTCAACAACATCAACATAGTAGTAGTAGTAGTCAAGTAGGAGAAGAGGAAGAGGATGACGTGCTACAACCAACTCTTATGCCAATTCATGATACAAAGTCAAGGTCTAAAAGAGTTTCACGACGGAATGTAATGATGACTTCAAATCAGACTGAATCACAGCGGTTATTTAATGATTCTGCATCGTTAAAATCATCTGATGATGAACATAGGCGAAGATTATCTGTTGAATTTCCAAAAGAAGAACTCGATGATGAAGATGATGATAGTAACGAAGAAGTATCAGTTCCATGTGAGGAGTCGTCTGCGGATTCGCATGCATCCAATAAATCATCTCAACATGGCTCAAACACAAAAGAAGAGAGCGAGGCCGGAGAAGAAAGTGATAATAACAATGCATCATCTGTGGCATCAAATACCAACAATGACAATATAATACAAATCAGTAAATCTGGACAAAGCAGCAACTCTCTCAAGTCACTTGATGACTCCACAACAGATGGATCAATATCAATAAGTTCAAGTGTTTCCAGCATGACGAATAAATCTGCAATACCTCGTCGATCAGCAGCTGAATGTCGACGTCGATCACTAGACACAATCAACTCTGAAGCAGAATATCGTAACTCCGAGAGGAGTGATAGTGAGTTAAGACAGAGCTTGAGAAAGTCTTTGTCGAAACAGCAGGAATCCTTTCGGAAACTGCAACATCAATATGGTGATGAAGAGCATGATGATGATGAGGTAGCAGACGAGGAGAAAGATGATACTGAACCTACTAAGACAAGGGAAGATCAAGCTACAAAGGTTGTAGCCAAGGTCTACGGTTGGGGAGATAATGAGAGTGATGATGATGATAGTCTCAAGTCTGACAATACATCCCTTCTTAGCAAGAGTTTACGATCCTTGAATGCAAGTGTGAAAGGGCGTTTGTCTGCTAGCATGAAAAGCTTCGGACCTGCAACTATTAATAAGAAGGAGAAAAAGAAGAAGAGAAGACGACAAAGAACTAGTGGTGGTGCATCAGTTACAAGTAGTCATGCGTCATTCAAGGCATCGCAATATGATTCGTATGCAGATGGTGATGGTTTATGTGAGGACTTTGTACCCCGAGGTAGTTTTAACACCGCAAATCCTCCACCCAAACAAGAAAGCTACAATCGGGATTTACTAAACTTAATGATGGAAGAGGAATATGATGCAAAGAAACCTTGGCAGAAAGCACCTCCTGGCGGTGGGACTGTTGTTGTTACAAATAAGCAAGGGCAACTACAACAATCATTATTAAATCGACGTGCGACAGGAGCGTCGATACAATCTTCATTCACAAGTGATATAATGTTTCACGATGAAGTGTTCGAGACACCGCCTCCATTGCAAAAGCCTGAAGAAGCACCAACAACAAAAGCAGTGGACGACGACAAAGAACAAGCAGTAACCGATAAGATTACGTCGGAAACGGACTACTGTGATGATACCCAACGCACAGTCTCAAGAATGTCTACAGCCTCAGCATGCGATGTGGCAACATTAACCTCAGCATTGAGTGACGATGACGATGGCAGTGAATTGACCGAGCTTCGTGAAGCTCAAGATGCTTTATTCTCTGTCCCCGAATCGGTTAGATCAGCTTCTTCCCGCAGTAATGCTGGCGATGACGATGATGATTGCAGTCAAAGTGTTTTGAGTGATGCCAGCAGTCAGATAAGTAGTAGAGACCATCACGACGGAACAACGCCTATTGTATATCCACCACTTGGCCCATCTAAAAGCAAAGACTTGTCAAGTTTAGATATAGTTCACGAAGAAGACTCAGATCAATACAACTTTAATCATCACCAGCAACAATCACATCATAAAGAATGGCAGCCCCAGAAGCATTTACCTCCTGTAATTGAACATGGAGGCAACGAGGTAGAAGAGCTAGATGAGCTACTGACATCATCTGCTACTAATGACCCCCTCAGAAAGTCTTTAGGTAAACTTGACGATGACAGCGTATCATATAGTGACGCTGAGACAGGAATTCAAGCCCCCTCTATAAAAATGTGCATGACAGTCAAAGACTCAGCGATCGAAAAAGAGTTTGATACAGAACAACTCCACGATGTTGAATACGGCGAAACCAACGGTGCGTCACCATTTGACGAGGAAGGCGAGATGACGCTTAAGGACTTACTTGAAACTCCAACCCAAATTGAAAGGGAAGACGACTCCTATTGTCCAATAGATGATAGCGCTAGGTTAGATGACAATACTAGCAGTTCCAAGAAGAGTAAACGGAAACCCCCCAAACTTAATTTCAGCACAAAGAATTCTTTCTTATCCAGGAAGGTAAACTCATCATCAAAGAAGATACGTCGAAGGAACAAGAGAGTTTACAAATTTTGTGTTTGGAACTGTAGAAGGATTACAATATCAGTGACCTTGATTATATGCATACTCATTGGTATATCAGTAATTAGTTGGTGGGGTGCAGGCAAGGCTACTATGGGCAGTAGTGACAATGCAAGTGAAGACGATGGCAACATTGAAGATCAACAGAACACTGCCATTAATACTGATCGAGCATCTTCACTGGTACCAACCAGCTCGAACTCTCCAACACAATTACCTTCATTGTCTCCTTCACTGCGAGGGAGTATCAACAGTGACGGATTGGGCGATGTAGTAGTACCCCAACTTAATGTAAGTACAGCAAATATCACATCAATACCATCATCGGCACCAAGTACAAGCCTCTCTCCAAGCTCAATTAGTCAGAACAACAGTACATTAAACACTTCATATTACTCTGTTATACCAAGTACAAGCCCAAGTCCCTCAAGTAATACATCAAACATAATTGAATCTCCTACGTTTCCCAATAACGAAACAGGTGACTACTCTGAGATGCCATCATCATTTCCAAGTTCAAGCCCATCTATCAACTCGTCAATTGATGTTCCAATAGTCAATCCAAACATCACAATTTCCAATAATCAATCTTCATTGATAATAGACGACGTGCCGTCAGCTTATGAATCCAACCAAATAGTTTTTGGTAGTCAGTTCGAACATGCTGGCTCTTCTGTTTCCATGTCTCTGAACTCTAATGTGATAGCAGTGGGCTTCAAGGAAGCCAATAGCATGTTAGCTGACAAAACTGGACTTGTTCGAGTATACAAACGCAATGATGGCGACACTAATAACACATATACTCCTCTCGGTGAAGATAGCATGTTTGGAAGAGCAAGTGGTGACGAATATGGTTCTTCAGTTTCGATATCGAATGATGGTATGCGTGTAGTAGTAGGTTCACGCTCTTTTAGTAGTTCGTCCGATATGCAGAAGAATGGAGAAGTGACAATCTTTCAATACTCTAACATATCCGATTCGTGGACTCAAATGGGCAGTTCTATTCAAGGAGATGCCGAGAAAGATCGATTTGGGTGGTCTGTATCCATGTCCGGTGATGGAAACCGCATGGCTGTAGGTGCGCCGAGAGCAAATGGAGGAACCGGCAGTGTTACTATCTATGAATACAATGATACTGAGTGGCGTCTACTTGCAAGTGTAAATGGCGACGAGAACGGAGACAGAGCTGGATTCTCAGTCTCTCTTTCAAACGACGGCAGAACAATTGCTATTGGTGCATTTACATCATCGATGGAGGGTCTCGCCAACAGTGGCAGAGTAGATATTTATCAACTTGTTCAGCAAGGTTCTTCTGACGAATCTCCATCGTTGGTAAAACAAGGCCAGACAATAGTCGGGAGTACTGCTGGGTCTCAACTAGGGTATTCTGTAGCTATATCAGGCGATGGTACTCGTGTTGGCATTGGTTCAAATGGATACAGTACTTCAAACATAACTCGAGCTGGTCTTTGTGAGGTGTACGAATTTCAAGAGCAGTCATGGTCCAAAACTGGATATTTGATTGGCGAGGAAGAAAATGAAGAGACTGGGTTACATGTTGCTATATCATCAAGTGGCAATCTTGTAGGTTGTAGCAAGAATACTTATGGGCAAGGGGCAGTGACTATCCTCGAAGAAGGCCGAGAGGGCTGGAAAGTAAAGGACACTGTCACCAGTTCCCTAGATGATGCTGCCTTATTTGGAATGGCCGTATCGCTCTCTCAATATGGGAATACAATTGTGGCAGGTGCACCCTCATTCAACGCATCTGCAGGATTGTTTGAAGTATTCTCAACAAAAGAAGAATCTTAAATACACATGATTGGAGATATCAGTGTTTCATCAATCAATGTTTCATACTTTTATATAAATTAATAAATTGCAGTATGAATTTGATAGACAATCATAACTATATGTTATCTTATCAAGTTTGCTTGTTCACTCAGCAGATGATGCCGAATTCTTCTTTCTTATAAAGAAGAATTTCACTCGATCGAGCCTTCTTCTAATCCATTTCATGGTGTTTGGAAAGTTGATAACTCCAGTCTCTATTCCTTGCTGTATTAAACCGGCGGCAAACCCCAATACTCCGCCAGCTATTATCAATGTCAACTCATCCTCTTCGAATATAGGATGTAGTACACGCTCAAACTTTACCGATGTCATCTTTTCCATCTGTGTCTTTAAAGTGTTTTGTAGACCCAATGTCTTGTCCACATATGGATGAAGGACGTGTAGGTGGTTTGGAAGCTTATCAACTGCCTGTACGGCTACTTGGCTGAATAGTTTACTACCTGGTCGAAAACCTATTCCACCTGACAGTGCACATGCAAACTTTTGTAGATGTTTTGTAAAGAGTCCATCAAAGGATGGTTTTGTGGACGGATCATTCAGTATAGATTCCCACAGCTTTTCACTTGTCAACACATTGTTTGCGAAGAATTCCGAAAACTCTGCGGCCACTTCCTTTTGCCGCCGAAGGAATTTTCCTTGTAATATAAATGGACCTATCTTTGTTGGATTAATGGGCTCGAATATCCACTTCAATGCTAACCAATTAGTAGCCAAACCAACGACTGTGCCCCCTATTGCTCCCTGCCATGGATTATCCCAAAAGAGTGCTACTATCATCTGAATTAAACCAAGGATGAAACCAAACCACAGTCCACTGTTTGTCAGGAAGTCCAACTCAGCCTGACCGCACTTGCGAAATAATGTGCCCAGTAGTGCTCTATCTTGCATCATTTGATCGATCACACAATTCTTTACATTCAACAAGCCACCAATATTGTCTTGCATCGCCACAGTAAAGTCATAAAGGAACTTGTGATTCATACTAGACATCATTGATACTACCTTCATTGGTAATGAAAAGAATAATGCTCGTGGTATTGTGCTCAATTTTGCGTATGGAGACATATCTTCTGCAATACTATTCACAAGTTTAGGGACCTCTGGTCCTAGCAGCTTAGCAACTTCATTAGGGTCTAATCGACGAAATACCTCTTCAATGTTGAGTAGTTGAGTTGTCACCATGTTGACCATTGTATCTGACATAACTCGCGTCTTACATGGTATAATCCCCTGCCAACCTAATAGTCCCAATGGTTGTTCGTCTATACGAAGTAATGGAATACCACGAAATTGAATTGGGTAGAATATCATTTGTACTGCCAAGTAATTTGTAAACCATCCAACGAATGCCGCAATAACTGGAATTAATAAATAAGCCGATGGTCTTGATTTGAACTTTTGTATAGCTGCTATAATAGGAGTTGGTAATTGAAACTTTGGCTTCTATAGTGTAGTGTGTGAGACAGATAGAATGAATATAGAGTATCATAAGAGGACATACTTACAATCGAATCATCACTAGAATCTTCCTTTGTAGTTAAACAGCTAACCGAACGATGATGACGGTGTTGTCTAAAGATATTATTATGATTTGATATTGTTGTATATTGCCGATGTCTTCTTGGTGTTGAAAAATATGAAGGGCTTAATGACGAATGTCTAACTTTATGTATTGATTGTCGATGTGTGCTGGGATATACGAGAGAACAGACTGATAATGGCGCAAGTACCAACAGTATAAATATACATACTAGTCTTCTCATAATATAAATAACTACTCTAGAGGATAGGATAGTATTTTTTTTTGATGGGGTAATGTTGATGGCCAATGAAGAATATTATACGAAGATACTTTGCCTTGAGATGAAGATACCGCCACAAGCCAATGTTTTGATAACGCAACAATATCAGCTAGAGTTTACTATTGCAACAACTCTCCTGTCCTTACTATTCGTATATGTAGGCAGCATAGAGGAGGAACTAACTGACAACAGCCATTGTATGGGGGGACGATAGGCATGATGAATGAATACCTTTCAAATGGCGATCAAACGCGAGCCATTCATCACTCGTCACACCTATCTAAATCATATCTGGATCAATAATATTCATTGATTAGGCGATGTCACGCCCAGAATTAACCGGCCATGCCTCCCTCTTCTACAATGAAAAGGAAGCACGGAAGTATGATAGTTCATCACGTATGGTGGGTATACAACGTGAGATTACTGAGCGTGCCATTGAATTATTAAAATTACCAAGTGATAGACCGAGTTTTATATTAGATGTTGGATGTGGTAGTGGATTGAGTGGTCAGGTATGTATGTACTTTATAATGTTTGTGTTGCAATTATATGAAATTGCAATATATATTCATATGTTTGATTTGAGGGGATAAAGAGGGATTGCATGTTATATATTCTAGCCAATGTTACATCCCACCATTTACTGCTAGAACGGATGCATGCTAGACTAAAGAGTATCACATAGATAACGAGGCTGCTATCTTGCTATCTAATTTTGTTGTTACTTGATATATGGGGGTTATATAGCGGTCTAATGAATATTTTGTCAATCATTTGATTGTTAGTAGGCTCCCATACATTTTATGTTTTGGAACAACTTGTGATATAATGTGTTCTGTAATCTCTTTTGATTGATATGAACTCACCAATAGTATCTATATCCTCAAACAAAAAATAAAATTACATAGGTATTAGAAGAACATGGACATGTATGGGTTGGATGTGATGTCAGCAGAGACATGCTCAATATGGCCAATGAACGTATCGAACAAAAGAGAGAGGACTCTCAAAATAATGACAGCAGCAGTGATGAGGATGATAGTGATGAAGATAATTCCATGCAAATAGGAAACAACAACAGCAATAATAGAAGAAAAACATCCGAACCATCACCAGGAGATCTATTGCATCATGATATGGGTACAGGATTACCCTTCCGACCAGCAACATTTGATGCTTGTATATCCATCTCGGCATTACAGTGGTTATGTTATTCAAATTCCAATAAACAAGTACCCAAACGACGTCTCATGCGTTTCTTCTCCTCACTGTATAAAGTATTAAGACGTGGTGCTCGTGCTGTATTGCAATTCTATCCAGAAACTAGTGAACATGCCATATTGATAAGTGAGTGTGCTGCGAAGGTTGGATTTGCAGGAGGTATAGTCGTTGATTATCCAAACTCGACAAAAGCTAAGAAACATTATTTGGTCTTATCATTTGAAAGAGCATACAAGGCACCACAGGGGTTAAGTGGTATGGAAGGTGCACTGTTAAATGAAGCTCGAACAGGTGTACGTGTAGCAGATAAGGATCCCAAGAGAGCTGGAAAGAGAAAGGGAGATGCACCTAGGAAGAAAAAAGGTGGAGGTAAAACAAAGGAATGGATATTGCATAAGAAGGAAACACAACGAAAGAGGGGCAAGGATACAAGAAAGGATACAAAGTATACCGGAAGGAAGAGACCCATGCGGTTTTAATTGGTACAGTGTATTGTGTACGATGTCTTTAAGTTGTATCTTAGTATTTATTTAGTTTAGTTCATGTGAATAGTTATTACCAAAACACCTCAATAGAATCTTCAATCTTCGTTCGGCACATTGGACATTCAGTCATTTGCTTCATGAGACATTTATTAGCACAACTTTTACATAAGCACATGTGCTTACAAGGCAAAAGCATAATCTCTTTCTTCCCATCTTCACAAACAACACACAAATGTTCTTCTTCTTCCATAGTATGCTGGGTAGCACTGACGGGTTGGCTTTGATTAATCACTAGTTGTGATGCATTGGCTGCTGCGCCTTCTGTGGCAGGTGTCAAGGTTTCATCAGCAAATGGAGATTTTTTGAATGTAAACGAGCTGGCTGCTGGCGGTGCACTTGGTTGCTTAGAGCTTTCTTCATCTTCTTCATCATCGTCCTCTTCCATATCTTCATCATCTTCTACATCTTTTTCATCACCCATGGTGTCTTTACTTGGAGGTTGAGCATCGATGGTCGCGGCAGCAACCTGTTTGGCAAACATCGATTGAAGTGGACCTTTATTGTTTGCTCTTTTTGCAGCTTTACTTTTGGTAGAGGATGATTCATCAGCAGCTCGTTTCTTCAGAGAAGACCCTTGGGCCTCTTGTTTTTGAAACATTGCCTTCAATGTGCCTTCTTTCTTCTTTGTTGTGCTTTGACTCTGATTGGATTTTGTTGCTTTCGTTTTAGCTAACGTTGACGGCTGTCTTTCTACAACTTGTATACGGCCATTACTCGAGGAAGCCGTTGCCTCAGGAGAAGAAGAAAGGTCTATTGGTGATGATGTTCTGTTTGAACCGTTTGCTTTATTTGGCTGAGAAGGGGTGGTACTAGTTGGTAACACAGCAGTCTTCTTGCCTTGAGCAGCAGCAAGTTTCTCCTTCTGTTTTTGCAAAACTTCTCTACAGTGAGGTTTTGCCTGTCTAAAGAACCGCTTAAGCTCAGCCTGAAGGGCTGGCCATCCTCCTGGTATTGTGTTAGAAGTAGATTGATTGAACAATGAACTCCTTCCTGTTCCTTGGGATAAGTTTTTGACAGCTCTTCTCATCCATTGAGGCAAGTTCTTATGAGCTTGGGGTATGCCATTATTGGGTGAGCCATCATCACAGTGTCTAGCATCCAGTAGAAAGATGGCACCATAGTCACCAGCATGTCGAATACACCGACCGAGAGCTTGTGCAATAGCACGATATGCCTGTTGCTGATACCAATCATATCCAGGGAGTAAATCTGTTCGGTTTCTTAACTTCCTTTGTTCATCATTATAATCCTTCTTAACTTTGATGGGTAGTGCAAATGCAGATGGCAAAGGCAGTCCAATACAAATTGCAGCCCTGGCATTCTCATCATTGAACGATATTCCCTCTGACATCTTGCCTCTAAACACTGCAAATAGGACACATCCTCCTTTGTTCTTGATGGAATCCATGTACTCCTGCTTGGCCTCTTCGAATGAATCTTGACCTCCAGTTGGCTCGACAATCACATTGTGCTTTAGTTCTATCAATCTATCCCAGACAGACTCTCCATCATCAATATTATCTTCATGTTGTGACCAGAAAGACCGGCGGTTATTTTGGCGAAAGCTATTTGGATTCCACTGCTTCTCGCATTTACGAAGTAATGCATATGATGGGAGAAAGACGAGTACACCCCCAGAAGAAATGCCAGCCACAATCCTGACAATCGCATCTCCTAGTTTGGGAATGAAGTCTGGTCGGCTGGTATTCTTTTGTGTCACCCTTAACTCAGATCCATCTGGCAAGTGGCCAATCGATACAGCAAGGAGCTGTTTTTCAAGGTCGACAACATGATTAGCTTCCAATGGTCGCGGTTGATTCTGCAATCTCCTCTGAATCTTTGGCATCAGCTTGTCGTTGGTATTAGATTGGGAAGTCTTGACTGGTGACATTTTGTCATCTGGAGGGAACAAGTTCAATTCA
>Ga0075437_12363_pt1 | contig 10863 bp, 5 predicted proteins | sample MintriMetagenome_FD_74266 | JGI IMG/M metagenome (GOLD analysis project Ga0075437, IMG submission 74266) | Marine eukaryotic communities from Monterey Bay, USA to study complex ecological interactions - Minidiscus trioculatus and... | ecosystem: Environmental > Aquatic > Marine > Unclassified...
ATAATTTGTCCCATAAACTTGGTGGGAAGTCGTCTGATACTCCTGCTAATACACTGAGGAAATGACTCTTGAAATTTCTAATTGCTACCTCTGCTGCATTTCGTCGATGACACCCCGGTGGCACTAATTCCAATGTTAATTTGTACTTATCTCTGATGTGATCTTTCATGTTCTCTGATACTTCATTATCTAAGACATGTTTTGCTGGCATTATTCCTGCTCTCGTCAATCGTAACATTAATGCATTATAGGCTCGTACCATTTCCGCATCCTTTCTACTTTTCATTGGTTCTACTAATATAGCATTACTATCGATGTGTACCATAACCATTATATACTTGTTGCCACTTCTAGATCGAGTTGGGAAAGCTCCTGTTTGGTCAGAATAGATTGTTTCTTTCGCATCGTAAACTTTTATGTATACATCCTTCTCCTTCTTACCCTCTAATTGATGTTTGTTGGTATATTCTTCTAATGGCTTTGCTTTTGTTGATCGTACATTCTTTCGTGATTGATTTAAGTGGCCTTTGGGTGTTTCGACAGTTTCAGGATAATATTTGTTTACATTCTTTGCTGTTAACATTGGCCAACCGATGAAATTTCCTGCTTTGATAGCCTTCAGCCATGTTGATTTTACTGGATATCCACATACGGCATGCATCCATTTAATAGCTTGCTCCGTGGAGGGCAAGTCGTATACACTATTAGCTTGTTCTAATGCTTTCTTAGCCTTCTTTGATGGTTGTCTTGGTTGCCAATGGCCTCGTTTTTGTACCAATGGTATTCGATACCGTCCACGTTCATCACGTTTACCAACGAATAGTGGATCTCCGTTGCACTTAATTAGGACATCTTCTTCTTTGAACACCGATACTCCATCCTTATCGAAAATTGATACCGTATTGTCATCTGCTAATTTTCCAACGCTGATTAATGATGATGGAAATGTATCAAATGAATCTGCTGTTGTTGCTGTTGTGGATAATTGTGGTAATGGGAGTGTGGTTTTATATTTACCTTGTACGACATCTCCATTTGCCACTCCTACTCTTTTCGTTGATTGTTTTAGTATTGGTAAGTGTAACTGTTTCCTATCTTTTTCAGACATGTAATGACCATCCGCACCCGAATCATATGTCATTAATACTATTGATTCATTTTGTTTATCGAACATACGTGTTGATGTTTCCGTTGCAAATTGTACTCTCTTTCTCTCTGGTTGGAGGATTGATGATAATGCTTTGCCTAATGTTGTACTGATGTTGTAAGATGCATTACGACCTTTTTGGAATAAACTTGGCTTATTTTGTTGTGTTTTATGTAACACCTGATTGAATAGTCCTAACCTGGCATTGTTCCTTTTGGCAATAGCAGTGATTTCATCTTCTTCCTTTGTAACATAGCTCTCAATCAGTGTATCTTCATTTGCTTCATCATACGCTTTTTGTTGTTTAGCTAATTGCTTTGCGGCAATACGACGAATTACTTTTTGTTTATAATGAAGTGATCTACTCTTATTTACTTTGGCGATTGAAACAGTCTCTTCGGCGATGATATTTTTCTTTGTGGTATCTTTGGTATCTATTACGTCATTACTTTTGGCCTCATTAATCATTGATAGAATAGTTTCAGTTTCAGCCTCCTTACGGGACCTCTTCTCATCACTACGAGAATAGAAGAGTGAAGGAATATCCTTTCGTAATGTTTTTGGACGTGTTTGAACTGATGTGACGAGGGTAGATGCCCACCGTACACGTGGTTTTAGTTGGGTAAAGTTGTTGTTCTTACTTCCCCTCGTATTGTTTGTTTGTTTTGGCAAGGGATCGGTGGGTTGTGATAGTGAGGTATATGTGTTATTTACATTGTTGTAGGCTGGTGTAGTTCCAATTATTTTATGCTTGTTGGTATTCTTTCCAGCCTTTACATCTTTCCATACTTCTTTATCCTCTTTTACTACTACTCCCCCTCGACCCCGTGTTTCCTATTCACTACTATCACGGAAAGACTTCAAGATCTTATCCATAGCAAAGCTTGGACGCTTTCCATCGAAGTTGGGGTTATAGAAACATTTATCTGGGGAGGTATATGGGTGCTTTCCAGCCTCAACACCAACCTTTTCGCAATGGGGGCAATCACAATTCTTTTTCTTTTGTTCCTCCGTGATATTCTTTCTGCTCCTGCTTCGACTGCGGCGACGCGGGGTATCAGTATCACGGGAGGTATTACGACCTCTTTCAGCTGCAACGGCATTGGCTTGTTCCAATTCCTCCGTCGCTTCGTTATAACCTTCCTCACGTCCCTCTGCCTTTGCTTGAGCGTATATTTCTTGGATGTCGACATCCGTAAGGTCAGATAATACGGCATTGGCCGACTCTTCTGGTTCTGGAGCGTCACTTAGGTCACGATTCTTGTCGGCCTTGGCTAGTTCCTGAACAACACGAGCTAATGATACCTCATCATGTTTATATGAGGGTGGGTAGAGTGATTTAATGGTTTGGAAAGGTGCATTAAAATAGAAAGCAAAATCTTGACCCAATACCTTCTCCACTTCAGCTAATATCACTACTACCAGCTGGGAGGCGTCAGTGTAAATTCCTTGATCCTCTAGCGTCTTCACCATGGCTTGTAGGGCTTCATAGTTCTTGACGATTTTAAGGCGGAAATCAATGCGGTATGAGGCTAGTACGTCATTCATCTCCTTGCGTAGTGCTTTGAATAGCTTTCCGTCGGCTCCATTTAACAGTTCTTCGAATACGACATACAAATCTATACTATCCAGTGGGAGTTTATTTCCATCGGTATCGAACAGAATATTAGTGAACATTTTCTTACCCGCCTTGTTGATCATATCCTGACATACTCCTTCTTTAGCGCCTGTTGCGCTCTGATTTCCACAGTTTCTGGTATCGGCAATCATGTCTGCCATATTTGCGTCTAATTCGCGTGGGATGGTGACGACTTCGTTGGGATGCTCTTCTTTATACTTTTCCATCTTTTTAATTTCTTCATCACGTTCATCGAGGACTGCTTCGGCATCTGTGCTACTAGCTGTAGTAACACTCTTGAGTTCATTTGTCCCGGCGGCCATTAATTGCATTAGATTTGGTTGATCGGGGTCTTTGCTTTTGTATGGTGTAAGTGTTTCTTTTAATACACGTTCCGCCCCTTTTTGGTAGCGGATAATTATAGCACGTGGGTATGCTCCAGACGGTGGAATGTTTAATTCGACATCTTTTAGATTGTCCATCACCGCCGCTTTGGTGGTGCTTCTTATTTGGTATTGTTCCGTCATTGCGGATATTATATTCTTATTTCATATAATAAAATTAAAGATCGTTAACTACTAAAGGGGTGATATCAATCCATGATATTCGTAATCTACAGGTTAACGATATTATGAGGTTGTCTATCTAGCCTCCTCTGAACACCTCAGAATGTGTGGTCACTCGGTCTAACGGTCGCCTTTAGTCGTGCCCTGTGTCCGCTGTCCTCAGCTGGATCATCACACCCTCGCCGAGTGTCTACTCTTCTGACTACTGCTGCCGCTGCTTGTTCTTGTTTCATTCTTAACATTTCTACAACTATATGTGGTGTTAAGTATTCGCTTCTAATATTCTTGTGGTGCTTGGCAGCATGATGTTTTGTCCAGTAATCTGCATAGTTCAGTTTTCCTGGTCTCCAATATATTCGGAATTGTTGTTGACATTCTCTGTCCCGCAGCCAATGTAATCTCATATCCATTGCTTTTGTTCGTTTGGGTTGGATTTTACCATTGACTACTGCATCGGCCATTGCATTGTCTGTTTGTAATGGTGTTGGCGGTTGTTTGTGTCCTAATTCTTCTAATATTATTCTAATGTATACCGCTTCTCTGGCCATGATGTATAGCGCTGCAAGCTCTGCTTCCGTTGCTGATGTCATAACATGTTTGATTATGTGTGCTATATTGAGTATTGCTCCATTGTTTGTGGGAATGTTGCTGTTGTTGGATAGGAAGAAGTGACCGCCCGCTCTACTTCGTGCTTTTGGTTCTGATAAATAACTTGCGTCACTGTGTACCCCTAATACCATATCACTACTATTGTACGTTATTACTGCATCTTCTTGACTTGCTAAATAATCTAGTAATTGCTTTGTTTGTTTCATTGTATCTTCTGTTGGTTTTGATGATTGTGATGCTATAGCACTAATTGGGCATAATAACGTACTATCTACCGCTCGTCCAAGGTATAGAAATTTTCCGCATACTTGTTGAATGAACTTCTTGCCTTGTTTATCTAATTCCGGTGCAGATGACTCTTCTGTTGCATATTGTTTCTTTGCTCCATACTTGATTGGTGCACTTGGAAATGGTGCATGTTGTTTCTTACCATTCCATACATGACCAAACTGTTTCAGTGCCTTTTGAACGTATCCCGGCATACTAACATGGACTTGTCGTTTCTCATAATCCCAATCTAATGTCATTCCAATGTACCGTTTGCCCGTCCAATCTGTTGTAATTTTGTAGTGTTGTTCTAATACTGATTTTAAGTGTAATGCGTGTTCCTTTCCAACATACTTGACTGCAAAATCATCAACTGTTAAGGCAAATGCAATCGGTCTTGTTTTATGTTTCCATAAACCCGGTACTAACTTACTTTGGTAGTAACCCTTCTTGTTTAATCGCTTTTCGAGTAACACGTTTGCCATTAGTCCTGCTTGTGGGAGACCGTACATTCCTTTGTTTACTTGTATATATATACTTCCATTTGTTGTCACCTTTTCACTTAATTTGTATTCTTTGATGATTTCATCAGGGATGTCACTAATTCTTATTCTTATATATTCGGGTCTTGACATTGGTGTATTGAGATAAAAATTTGATATATCCATTGTCATAAATCGTGCTCCCTTTGTTGATACTACACTATTCATTAATATTTTAGCCACTAACATGTCTGCTGTTGGTGTTGCTACCTCTCCTGGGAAATTGGTTTTGTCTCCTCCAGCAACAAATCGTGATCGTTCTTTCTCTTCTTTTTCGGGACGAACCGTGCATACCATTTGACCATATGTAACATCTTTCTTTCTATTCTTTGGTATGTCCTGTTCACATATAAACTTGATGGTGTTAGTTGGATTCTTTATTCTACCTCCGACTCCATTTGCTAATCTACCAAACTCGTTTGATGCTGATCGTGACCATATTGTTCGAAATTTGGGTATCTTCAATAAGCTTCTATAATTAAGCATCTTACCGGTATCTTCATCCATAACAGCTAATGCCTGATGTACTTCATTCTCAATTTGATTCATCTTTTTGCTTATTCTGCGTCGATTGATTATATTGTTTGCTAATGATGCTGTTCCTTGTTGTGATCGTAATCGGCTATTCTTTGTTGATCTAAGGTATCGTGGCGTAGGTTTAGGAATCTTAGATACTCTAGTGACGGCGGTCTTGGCTCGCGTATTTGCAGCTACAGGTGCTGCCAATTGTATTTGCTGAGCTACTTTGGATCTTGTACGTGATGCTGGACCATCCTTATTAACCGTATTATTCATTAATGCTTGTCGTACTAATCGTTTAATTTTATGCTTCCTCGAATTCGAAATTTGGACTGTGTTGTTATTTGTTGTTGTAATAGCACCTTTACTGGTACCCATTTTATTGTTAGTGTTTGTAATCGTGCTCACTACCGATGATGGTTTACTATTGTTGATGATATTATTCATATTGTTGTTACTACTCATTGATCTCGTGATGCGTACATTCTCATCCCATATTGTTGGTTGCACCCTCGGAACTGGTTCCATCTCACTCTGCACCCTCGGAACTGGTGTGGGGGTTGCTTCGTGTGCACTATTATTCATTGATTGTGAATTACTTTTGACTTGTTGATTGGTATCTTGTATTATTTGTTTCAAGTCTTTCATTTGTTGTTCAGTTGTAATTCCTTTTCCTTTCAATACTTTCATACTGTCTGCCAGTGCATTCATAAGCTTATCGGCATGTGTTAATGTAGGATTAGTTATATGCTTGTGTTGGAATTGGACTGTGTCGGTGAGTCGTTCACTTTTGGTATCTTTTGTAGCGCATATGTGAGTGCGGTAATGTTCGGGTGATGTACGAATGTACCATCCGTCAATTGTGTGATAAGACCATGTGCCTCGTTTATCCGACTTTTCATGTATTTGGGCTTTGCATCCCATTGGTGCTAGTGGCATTTTGTTATAATCGAACGGCCCGCTGAGATGCGCATACGCCGATACTGTTGGGGTAGCATTTGATTGTCGGAGTAGATTCAACGTAATTTCTGTTTGAGGTAATAGTTTATCCCATAAACTTGGTGGGAAGTCGTCTGATACTCCTGCTAATACACTGAGGAAATGACTCTTGAAATTTCTAATTGCTACCTCTGCTGCATTTCGTCGATGACACCCCGGTGGCACTAATTCCAATGTTAATTTGTACTTATCCCTGATGTGATCTTTCATGTTCTCTGATATTTCATTATCCAATACATGCTTGGCTGGTTTGATACCTGCTCTCGTTAATCGTAACATTAATGCATTATAGGCTCGTATCATTTCGGCATCTTTTCTACTTTTCATTGGTTCCACTAATATGGCATTACTATCAATTTCTACCATGACCATTATATATTTGTTGCCGCTTCGAGATCGAGTGGGGAAAGCGCCAGTTTGATCGGAATAGATCGTTTCTTTAGCATCATACACTTTGATAAACACATCTTTGACTTTCTTTCCTTTGAGTTGATGTTGATTGGCATATTCATCTAACGGCTTGACTTTTGTTGATCGTACATTCTTACGTGTTTGATTTAGATGGCCTTTGGGTGTCTCGACAGTTTCAGGATAATATTTATTTACATTCTTTTCTGTTAACATTGGCCATCCAATGAAGTTGCCTGCTTTGATTGCTTTCAACCATGTTGATTTAACTGGATATCCACACACGGCGTGCATCCACTTGATAGCTTGCTCGGTGGAGGGCAAGTCGTATACACTATTAGCTTGTTCTAAGGCTCGCTTGGCTTTCTTCGACGGTCGACGTGGCTGCCATTGACCCCGTTGTTGTATTAATGGTACTCGATATCGTCCACGTTCGTCACGTTTACCAATGAATAATGGTTGTTCTTTGCACGTGATTAGTACATCTTCTTCTTTGTAGACTTCTACTCCATCCTTATGAAAGATTGACACTGTATTATCATCTGCTACTTTTCCAACACTAAGTAATGATGATGGCCATGTTTCGAATGTATCTGCTGTTGTTGCTGTTGTGGACAATTGTGGTAATGGGAGTATGGTTTTATGTTTACCTTGTACGACGTCTCCATTTGCCACTCCTACTCTTTTTCTTGATTGTTTTAGTATTGGTAAGTGTAACTTTTTCCTATCCTTTTCGGACATGTAATGACCATCAGCACCCGAGTCATATGTCATTAAAACTATTGGCTTATCTTGATTGTTGAATGTACGTTCCGATGGTGCAGTATCAAATTGTACCCTCTTCCTCTCAGGGTGGAGGAGTGATGATAATGCTTTGCCAAACCTTGTACTGATGTTGTAACTTGTGTTACGACCTTGTTGTAAGATATTGGGTTGATTTGGCTTTTCTTGGTTACATACCTGTCTATATAGTTTTAACAGGTTATTATTCTTTTTGGCCGTAGCAGTGATTTCATCTTCTTCTTTTGTAACATAACTTTCAATCATTGCATCTTCATTTGCTTCTTCATACGCTTTTTGTTGTTCTGCTAATTTCTTTGCTACCATACGCCGATTTACTTTTTCTTGATAGTGGTTTAATTTACTTTTATTAATGTTGGCGATTGGTACCACGGTGTCATCTTTATTGTTTGTGACCTTCATTATTATTTCTTGACTTGGCAAGGGACCGGTATATTGTGGTAGCGATCCATATGCGTTATGTACCTTGACACGTGATGGTGTGTTGTTAATTGTTTCATACTTGTTGGTATTTTTTCCAGCCTTTACATCTTTCCACTCTTCATATTGTTGCCTATTCTTAATATTGTCTAATGTTTCATCTATTAAACTTGACCATTCACTATTATCAACTGATTTATTTCTTGATTCATCGTATCTGTTATTAATAACTGCTACTGATTCTTCTTCATCTTCTATATCATTTTCCAATACGGGCGTGTTTGCAAATAATAATTTAATTATCTTCTTTTTACGTGTCTCATTAGTATCATACCTATTCTTCATATTTTCTAATCTTTTATCCATTGACTCTGCCATTCTTCTAAATCTTTTTTCGTCTGCTGCAGAGTAATATAGTAATGATATATCTTTCCTCGGAGTAAATGGACGGGTATGAACTGCAGTAACTAATTTTGATGTACTAGGAGGGAAGTGAACACGTTTGTTATTACTTGTACGTCGTGCCGTATCATTTGATCTTTTTAATATACTTCTCTTCTCTGTATTTCCTGCACTGGGGGCAGTCGTTTTAGCTATACTTTTGTTGTACCTGCGTTCATGTAATATTTCGTTATATCTAATTAGATGTTTTTCCGACGTAGATATTGTTGCACATATTTGTTGTAACCATTCGTCTCTCTTGGCATCTCTAATCTTTGATTGTTCTCGTTTGAGTATCTCATTACTACTCACGGCATTGGCCGTCTCTCGTTCCTGATTATTATTCAGAGCTCGTTGTTTGTTTTCTTTGCAATTTGTCATTGCTCTTTCGATGATAGTTTCGACGGCGGCTTTGGATGCCGTGGAAATTGGATATTGTTCCGACATATCGGATATTATGTTTTTCTTATTTTATATAACAAAATTACATATCGATAACTACTAAAGAGGTGATATCAATCCATGATATTCGTAATCTACAGGTTATCGATATTATGAGGTTGCTACCTAATCTCCTCTCTCAACACCTCAGAAAGAGTGTCGCTCGGTCTAACGGTCGACTCTAGTCGTGCCGTGTGTCCGCTGTCCTCAGCTGGATCATCAATATCCACTATTATATACATGTGGTGGCGTTAGATATGTATCAAATTTGCTGCCATCGGAAACCGTTATTCGATAATGTACTTGTATGCCATTGCAATAATCTGTGGAAAACGTGTATGTGAGATATCTCGACTTTTGTACATTGTTCTTTAGCACATAGGCTCATATAGAAACCCAAATCATTGAATATGAATGATGAATTGCCGTAACTATATTGTCTAATATATCCATGACCTTCACCGATTACTTCATCGAGAAGACTCTTCAATTTAGTACAAACTGGACAGTTGGATTGCGGAGGTTTTTCAAAGGTGTAAGTTTGTCGATCAAAGCGCAAAGCTAATGCCATTGTTGTTTATTGTTGTGTTGCTGATGCTATTGTGTTTATTATATTATTGTAGTAGTATTCTGTATATATCCCACTCGATCAGTGTAGTACACGGCTCATATCACCATACACCTCGGCATGTAGGTAGGCAGCATCAAATCTTGTATCCCTACCTACTAGAGCAGCCTACTTTTATTTTTTAGTGTGAGGATACCGCGCGGCCATCTTCTTTTTACTATGAGAGTAGACAGTAGAAATTCTCATGCATCTTGTGACATCTATACATGGCGGCCTCATCTTCATGGACGCTTAATCGTTGCATATACCTACTATGACAACAGCTGACGGTAGTACAATCCTATCAAAATGTTTTGCCGGTGGTGTTGGTTGTGGATTCGCTGGCTTCCTCACAAATCCATGTGATGTGATCAAAGTACGCAATCAACAATTTGCCGATGCCAAATACTCAACATTCCGTAGTACTGCAATCAGTATATTCAAAGAAGAATCAGTATTAGGATTCTTTAAAGGTGCTACAGCATCGGTGTTAAGAGAATGTACATACTCTGCACTACGTATGGGATTATATGATCCCATCAAGAGTCAATATTCTATACTTTTTAATGACGATGATTGTTCTTCTCCTATCGTCAAATGGCTGTCGGCATTTACATCCGGGGCGATTGGTAGTGCAATATTTAATCCGATTGATGTTATAAAAGTTAGATTTCAATCCGCCGGTGCTAATAAACCACCTCCGTATACATCGATACCGAATGCATTTTATACAATCTACACTGAGAAGGGAATTAATGGATTGTATATCGGTACATCTGCAACAGTGACACGAGCAGCATTCCTAACTTCGGCACAGCTTGGTTCGTATGATGTTATAAAGAACAACATATTGGTGCCTATGTTAGGCTTTGATAAAGAATCAAACAATACACACTTTATTGCAAGTTTCATTGCCTCATTGGTTACAACTACCGCTGCCAATCCAGCAGATTGTGTCAAAACACGAGTTATGAATGATCCAAATGGTATAGTGGGTGGAGCAGCTGCTCATTTCAAAGATATACTAAAGACTGATGGTCCAATGGGATTCATGAGAGGATGGACGGCTAGTTACTTGAGAATCGGTCCTCATACTGTTATTAGTTTAGTTATGATTGAAAAAGTACGGCAGATGATTGGGATTGGAAGTTATTGATATTGAGGAGAAGACCATATACTTTATCTCTCTTATTGTCTAAGAGAGGGAGTAGGATGTGTTTCTTTAAATGCTCTGTCCATATTGTACATGAATGTATATAATGCACATCTACAAAATTGGTACATATGTGTGTCGACGGTCGTCGGAGGATACCCCAAAGAAAGTGCTATGTAATATAGAGATGACGATTATTTAGGTACACTTTCCTACTTTTAGGGATTTAGTTATAATAACATGTATAAATAACATTAGGATAGAAGGGTGTTGAGACAATGTCTACTTCCAACTAGCATTTACATAGCTATCCTCGGAGTGCAAC
>Ga0075437_13126_pt1 | contig 10831 bp, 9 predicted proteins | sample MintriMetagenome_FD_74266 | JGI IMG/M metagenome (GOLD analysis project Ga0075437, IMG submission 74266) | Marine eukaryotic communities from Monterey Bay, USA to study complex ecological interactions - Minidiscus trioculatus and... | ecosystem: Environmental > Aquatic > Marine > Unclassified...
AGTGAGAATACTCTAAGTGTCATTGTAACGCGAAGAATTGAGGTTTAAACTCGTAGACGAAAACATTCCACGTGTTCTTTTCCATAAATCTTAAAATCTTTTTATTGTACCTATTGTATCGTACTCTTTGGCATTGGGTTGGGTAGCTTCTGTCTTGAATCGGAAACAGGCGTTTACTATGAGTAATTATAATTGGCGTCAGTATGGCCCCCCTAATGTAAACAATGCACAGGCAAATGGAAATGGTTTCTTTCATACAAGCAGAACCAATAACAACACAGTCAATAATGGTCGACAAAATTCTAGCCGTTATAATATCAATAATAACAGTATCAACACATCGTATAGAAATACGAGTAATGATACTAATCCATGGGGGAATAATATCGGTGTTCGTCCTGGTACTGGTGACACTGGTCAACAGAAGGTTGTTTCTGGAGCAATAAATCAACCTATACGTCGAAGGTTAGATGATGGCAGGCATCAAAATATTAGACCACAGTGGTAAGTGTTATTATATTAGATATGATCATTTTGTATTGCAAATCTTAGCATGGACATTTGCAATATTAATCATTTCATTTTAATTATTCAATAGGTCATCTAATGGTGGCGGCGGAAGAAGATCCTCTCATTATGATAATCAAAACAATGTTAGTTTGGGAGGAGTTCGGAATGGCCGTGGGCATGGGCCACCTCATAGCGGCAGGGGACGATTTGATGTATACGATGATAGCAATAATGGTGGTAGACATGGATGGTAAGTGTTTATGTAGATTATTTTTAACATTTGATGTTTGCAATAACAAATTATTTAATTATAATGTTAGGTCATCCAATGGACATGGCCGAGGAGGGAGAGGTAGAGGAGGACGCGGTGGTGGCCGTGGTAGATCACCCCCTGTCAATTTTCGTCATGGAAATAGTGGTAGAGGTGGTAGAGGTATTGGGGGTAGGGGTAACCAACGTAGTGCTCATGGACGTCCTCCTATGAATGTTCATGTAGATGGTCGAGGTGGTAGAGGTATGGGGGGTAGGGATGGTAATAACCTCCAACGTAACCAGCGTAGTGCTCATGGACGTCCTCCTATTCCTATGAATGTTCATGTAGATGGTCGTGGAGGTAATTGGGCCGGGCGCGGAGGTATCAGCAATGGTGGTAGAGGAACTGGACGCGGGGCTGGTAAGTGTTTATTGTGTTTAATTGAGTATATTATCATTATACTCTATTATACTCACCACATTGCTTCTGAACAACTACTTAGATGGAAGAACATTCGACGGAACAGATATATCCAATACACAACCAACAACAAAATCAACCAAACCTAAAAATAAATCTGAAGTATTCGAGGATATAGGCAAAGTTGATTTTATAGAAGGCAAATGGTTCCCAGACCCAACTTCTAGAATTGCCCAATTTTGTATCAGTTCACATGGTGGCATTACCCCCGACAAACACAAAACACGGATGATTTCTTTCAACAGCACTGAAGTTGTTGGTGGTGTCAATATTAACAGCACTGAAGTTGTTGGCGGTGTCAATATTGTAAAAGGGGACAATGTCAGGGTAACATACCATAAAAAACATGGTTCATGGAAAGCGATTAGAGTTGTACGGTTACCATCAGCACATGAGATAACATTCGCTGCAAAGTTAGCCAATCCTACACCCAAGGTAAGGAGTGATTCATTAGTCCTTATGAATGCTGATAATCATAGTGCTATTCCAAGGAAAGAGTTTGTTAATAAGCGGGGGCACGTCAGTCTAGCGGTTCAACGCGCACGTTGGCGTGAGCAACAAGAGGAAATAAGGAGAGAGGCAGAGGAGAGAGAACGAGAGGAAGAGGCCCTTGTCGATCTTGTCAACACAATGGACAGTAATAGTAATAAGAAAGTAAGTGGTGGTGGTAAAGTTACATCTCCAAAGGAAGCACTTGAGAAATTGGAAAAGTTTCTAAATGTTGATCTTGAAGATGAAGAAGCCGGCGTTGAAGGTAAGGCATCAGATACAAGTGTATACGGGTGGAAACCAACGATTAAAATTAGTGTCGTCGGAAAAGATTTGAGAAATGAACTTGCGGAGGGGGCAGTTGTTATACTTGTGCCCAAGAACATCCCAGAAGGAGAGCATGAAATCTTCTATTCACTTTTACGTTCGTTGGCGGTACAAGCTGGAAGTAAATGGACTCTCAAGGCTGAGATTACTGATGAAATTAAACGTGCAGAAGAGTTGCAAGGGGCTCTGCAAGACATGTGGAATGCCGTGTGTGGTGTGAAAGGCTCAACATACGAGCAAGCCAGAACATTTACATATAAATTGATGACAATGCTGGGTGTCTCACGAGAGGCAAAGTCTACTCTTATGGTTGATGTTGTCTATGATATCTATGCGAATGGCAAGGCCGAATACTTGGGGAGGCAACCTACCTATCCAAGAAGACATGAAAAGTTTACAGGTAAGTTGAGTATATACATGGTTTATCTTCTACTTGAAACTTGTGTATCATAACAACCATTGTCTAATAGAACACTCACCAAACTATATCTATAACTCATTCTCACTTAGGAGTTGAGTCCGAGGAAGATCGAATAGAGCGTGAGAGATTTGGAGCCTTAATGCGTGAATGTCCGGGTTTACCCTCATACCCACCAGCATTCGTTACATTGGCGCATCTAAGCGATGTGCTTAGGCGAGGCGACGTCGTTCCTCTTATTCTTCCCCATTGTAACCTATCTGATGCCAAGTGGGGTATTAGTAGCAACTTTGGTGGTCTATGCAATGCAGGTGCACCCGAAGGCTGTATTGAAGCAAACTGCACTATACAGAATCTCAGTATAATTGCCCACGGACTACCATCTAGTCTGGATCGTGGCGGTATCATCCCTGGTGCAGTGGCCATCAATACCGACTCAACCTGTACTACAACCATTGATGAACATTGTGCATGTCAACCAACTTCAGAGGATCGTGGTAGAATGGTAGCATGGTTGATCAATGAATTCAATGTAACATGTAAACGGAGGAAGATTTGCCTTATTGTTATTCCAGCATTTGGGACAAGCTGCGGGGCATTGGATACATGTTGGAAACAGCTTGATCCTGAACTTTACAAGTTGGCCGGTAAGGAAACGACACACCCCTCGAATTGGTCGACAGAAATCGAAGGCTTTGAACCTGTTGGTCAGTCTAATTGGGTTGGAAAAGTAATCGATGATTGGGATTATTCTGTGAAAGCATTCATCACTCAATTTGAGAAGGAAACTGGTATCAAAGTTACAAGACCTGAAATGACTATGAGGGAATGTGCCAATGCAAGTGATCGATTGTATTATGTAGCCGAAGATGCAGAGGCACTGAAGGTCTTATTGGATAAACAACGTCTCAGTCGTGATAAACGGATTAAGAGTCGTGTTATGTGGTTTGCGACTATGTCAAGTCGACTGGGTGGAGATACACTTGTCTACACGTTGAGGAGTGTACCACTTGATTGTGAGAAGTGGCTGAAGAGTAATACTCGCAAGATGTTAGATGAACATCAAGTTGATAATTTCAATGAGTTGACAATTCGGAATGTTCTACAAACCATGGGGAGAAAGGGCGGCTTTGCCGATACCGAGAAACAGAATGCAGCTAGGAAAACCAATGGCGAGAATAGAATGGCGAAGGATGGTTTCAATGAGCGAGAACAAAGTAAGGTAGCTATCAGCATGGGGAAGATTGGGAGTAAGATTGGGGGTAATGCTGTTGTAAAGTCAGGAAATCAGCACAAGCTTACACAAGCTGATTGTTCAAAAGGCGGGAAGCAGTCATCAACCTCTAATAATTATGAAAACGAATCTGCGTTATTATCCAAGGAACGAAACAAATACATTAGTACCGATTCTACACACTGGGTTATGTTTCGTTGTCTGGGATATGGTGATAATGAGACATGCCCACATGGGACTGTACGTTATCATGGCAACAATACTGGTGGTGCAAGTAAATATACTTCTAGAGGAGGTCAGAGTCGCAGGGCACGCAAATGCCCATGTGGTCCTACTTTATCTGCTAAAGGTGAAGAATTAACAAGTGGTTCTAAATATGCACATGTAGAATGGGAAAAAGTTGGTACAATCTCCGACGAGGAGTACATGACTAGGTTTGGAGCCAATGCTAATGCATGAACAAGATAAACTATTAGCTTCACGTGCACATCAGTGTACTATGACTTGCGTCAAGTCAGTTGCTCGTGCCCTGAGCAAGAAAAGAAAGGTGGCATAAGTTTGCCCACAAGTCTTGTGTATAAAGTAGAATTAGTTCAATGTCCATCTCTTAGCTTTAGTCCAGATTAGATAGTGCTTTCTTGATAAGGTTGGCGATTGAGTTGGCGGAAAGGGCCTCGTGGCTGCATGTAGTGATCTCACCGACTCCTGTTGTAGGATCACACTTGACACTAACATACACCTTCTGCCCACTAGCTGGTAGTGTCCCAACAAAGGAACACTGCTTTCCAGGTTGCCAATCTCCAATTAATTTCTTAGAAGTTGAAAGTTAAAATAAGGTACGAGTTGAGCAATATGAAGTAAAGGTATCCACACACAATGAGAAAGATTACATTAACTTACAAGATTTAGATGTTGCATGACAGTACTTGGCAGGTTTTTAAATGTGTCTTCGTTTATTGGTGATAGTGTAAATGATGATGTAATACGTTGGATACCCTGAAAGCCAGACATTGCAGTATCAAAGTCAGACTGACTTATGCTCTTCGAGTCATCAATAAGGAGTTCACCAAGAGTTGGGCGAACTTCTATGGATGTCGTACCCCGATCACTCTTAACATCAAATTTGGCCACAGTTACTCCATCTCTATCGGTAACTGATGCAAAAGTAATCCCTAGGAAGAGAGTAGAAGCCATTCCTTTCTTCAGAGCAGGAATTTCTGGTGGTGTAATAACTTTTGACGGAGATACGACCCCCTTAGATGACCCTCCTCTATGAACAATTCTTACATGCCGTAATGTACCATCAGGTCTCACACTTTCAACGTGTACCTGCAAGCATACAGTGCCTGGGTTATTAGGATCGACACCCAAGAGCTGCGCCTCTTTCTTTCGAGATCTACCTCGAATAATCCGCATCTTTACCAAGAGACCTCCACTTAAAGAAGGTTTGACGAACTCTTTCCATGCTCCACTCTCATCATCGATATTTGAAGGTTTATTCATGTCATCTTTGCTACCAACAAGGGGTGTCATGACAAGACCCTCGAGTCCTGCTGCAGCAACACTGGATGAAGAGCTTGTTTGTTTATTCAGTACCTGAGAGAGATTAGTTGACTCCATATCAAGAATATCAGTACTTGTATCAAGCAGAGCACTTTCCTTGGTAGCAAAAGTGTCACTTTGACTTCCACTACCGCTATCGTCACTGCTAGAAGATTCTGATGACGAAGAAGATGATGAATCGTCGTCGTCGTCATCGTTATTGAGCAATGAGGGTATAACCGACGTATTTTGAGTAGACATGATAGGAGGCTCAACAACATCAGAGCCACCATTGGCAATAGCAACATTGTTAGTTGTAATTTCCTCCTCACTGCTGTCACTGCTCTCACTATCACTGCTTTCAGACCCGTCACTAGAACTAGACGATGACGAAGAACTACTACTACTACTCGATGAAGATGACGATTCATCGTCCGACGAGCTATACAAGTCATCATTCTGGTCAGACTTGGTTGCAGTTGACGGATCTCTGAGAGTGGTCGAACTATCTACTTCTGCCCATGTTGGTAGTGGAATTGTGGATCCCATTGTTCTACTACCAAGAATATTGGTTAATGAGCCAAATCGAAGTAAATCACTTTCATTCTTTGAAGTATCAAGCTCTTTGATATCCAAAGGCAAAGATGATGCATTAGGCTTGCGATTCAATAACATTAATTTTGCCTTTTCGGCACTAAGAGAAGTAGTAGCATTTGTTGGTAATTGTTGGAGTGCAGTGGTATCATAACTGAGACCTACAGATATGTGGATGATGTTGCCTTCATACCTTGCTCGATCACGAACATCTTGTAACACGTCCACTCTACCCATTGCAAGAACTAATTCACTAATAGCTGTGGTTTCTTTGTCTGTTACACTGTCTGATGATGCTGTTGTGTCTGCCTTGAGTGTCAACAAGACTTTACTTGCCAAATGAACTGCTTGTAACTTAATTTGTGAATCCAAGCCAGTGAATTGTTTGGCCAATAATCGAAGAATCTCTAATCTAATTCTACTCTTGGTGGTCTCGTCTACATTCCATGGAGATATTATTGTATGGTTAGATATTGACAACCATTCGCCAACAATTAAGATGATTGATGCCACAGCCGAGTCAGGGACGCAGACTGTTTGTTTTTGTAATCGACTCTGTTCTGTTTGTGTGACAGCTTCATCGTCTTCTTCAGCTTCAACATTATCTGAGTTGAGTGACCGCACAAGAATCATTAATAAACGTTTCAATGAACGTTCTTGGATTCCAGATGGATCATTTACTGTTGTTATTCCATCATCTGATGAAAGTTGAGATAGGATTCGTTGCATTACCTTGGCACACTCTCCTGCAACTTCAGCACTCTTTGTATGCTCAGATAGAGTCACAAGACCAGAAAGACAGTTCAATGCAATATCATTCGAATCTGCTCGTGCACTATTAGCATCTAATTCATCTGCTGTATGAGCTCTTCTATCATAAACAACACGGGTCAATTCAACTATTTTCCCCACCGATTGAATTGCTGCACATGCAAATACTCTATCACTGTGACGTACATATGTTTGCAGTTCAGTCAGTACTGCACTTATTGCTTTTGGATCAGTGCTTAGCGATACAAGGATGTCAAGTTTAATCATTCGTGTGAATGATGGATCCATCCCCTTCACAAAGAAGTCATTTAGAAATGGACTGAATGCAGATGGACATTCTCGTACCAGTGTTCTAATTGATACCAAAACAATGTATTGTATTTCACGTCTATCACGGTGTATGCGCACAAGTGCTCTCCCTAAAGAAGATCGTATCTGTTGTATAGTGAAGATGAGGTAAGAAGTGAGTGAAGACTTAGTGATTTCGTGAGAGCAATACAGAGGCTTGCTTGTAAAAAGACTTACCTTGATACTTGCAACACCACAATGATAATGTAAAGAACAAGCCGCTAATACAACTGCAGAGTTTCTACTTTTCAACAATGGCAGTGACGAGTCCAATAATAACTTGTGATCTTCGTTCAAATCACTATCTTCATCGTCTAATTCTACCATTGCTGTTGTGTCATTATTCTTCCATCCAAAGTTATCTTGATCTCCATTTGTAGTAGGAGCATTTACATCATCCTTAAAAAATCCATCAGATACTGTAGAAGGAGTGCCTAAAAGTGTTGGTTCCTTCAATGTTGCTGCAACATTCCCATTTGTATTGGGATAATATGGATCAACCTCTTCTTCGGAGCTTTCATCTTCTTCATCGGAGTAAAATGCTTTACGAACGACACGTCTTTTAACCTTTGACCTTTGTCGTGGTGGTAGAGCAACAGTTGATGTGGCTAATGATACACCGTTTGTGGCTGTAGTTGCTGTTGTTGTGTCTAATGGCAGAAGAGTATCATTATTTGCAGTAGTATTTCCATTCAATATCCCTTCTCCAATAGCATCTAGAACACTACTATCAACGGCGGCAACAGCAGTACCACTCAGTCTCTTTGTACTTCGTGTAACTCTACGTTCCTTATCAATCCTTTCTGCAGAACCTTTCAATTGTCCTCTTGGTTGTTTGAAAAATGTTCGACAATATTGCATCAATATATCCATAACAACCACTTGTCCCCATTCATCCATATCAGTTAATAAGTGACATACCTTTCTATAACATCCATGCAGTAAATCTAATCGTTGTGGACAAATTTCACAAAATGCAATCATTGCCGAAGTTAATACCATAGTGCTGCCATCCTCTTCTAATAAGTTGGTAACAATAGTAACAAGTTGTTCAGCTTGTATACCATCACCAACTTCTATACATCGTGGATATAACTTCCCCACGGCACTAGCCGCACATTTTCGTACATATGGACTATTATCTTTCGAACAGGTGCGTAATCCTAATATCTGTAGCTGTAATACATCCGGCACATCCATACAAGTCAAAACACGCAATGCCAATGATCTTAACAATGGTTCTCGATCAGCCAATCCACGTTGGAATGCATTAATACTTAATAATGCCAATTCTCTACATGAATTATCATGATTTGCATACCGTGCTAAATATATGTATACCATTTTACGCACTTCCAAGTTTGGCACGCCTACTAACTTAACAACATGTGGGAAGAAATCACTAACATTCCGTCCCTTGGACATATTGGCTAATAACCATTTCATACCCTTTAATAAATTTAATGTGGTTGATGGATTTGATGGATCACCTGTTACTACTAATTGTGTTTTGACTGTTGATGGTGATATACTCTCCTCGAAGAATTGTGCATCGCCTATTGTTGATAAGGCTGATGATACCAAATTGGAGGAGTATAATCCAGAGGCATTGATTGACGAGATGGTTTGCGAGGCCGCGGTTGTAGCATCGGCCACTGCTGACGCCACATCGGTAGTTGGAGAGGATGCTGACCATGGACTGTAGGATGACATAATGTTGGTATATTATACCGAGTTGCAATCTTTCTCTATTAAACTGATAAACTGGAGGTATGTAATTTTTTGTGCACAAGATGTGTTCAAAGTCTATTGCAATAAAAACTGTATAAACTTGCTTAATCACAATTGGTATAACCGAATAACTCTTAATCAGATACGAAGGAGATAGATGCGATTAATATGGAGGTAGTGGCTGCTTCCTCTCCATGCATTATTCAATTCAACTAACAACTAGCGAAAAAAATGAAGCGTATATAAATTCCACTTGTAATAATAATATTATAGTTCATTTGAATCTTCGCTGATACGATAAATGAAAGCGCAAAGTTGATACAACACAAAGCTGGATTAAACATACTTATTATATTGATAAGATGAATCCTTTAGTTTAGGAGTGAAATACTTGTTTTACAGAGTGGAGGCCGAGATAAATAAGAGTCGAGAGTATGTGCATATCATATGCACAAAATAACATAACATTGTTTATTGAAGTTATGAGAGTATAACATTGCCTATAATATCATGAGGTGATGTATAATAAATTATGATGACGGATAGTACTACCAACTCATCAGATGATATAGTTCCAAGTGGGCTATCGATAGAACATAACCAAGTTCGGCATGAAGTGTGGGAAAACATTCAACATTGGCTCTCGTCGAATATGTTACCTTCTTCGATTTCAAACCCAACAAACTTGATATACGTGCCAATATCATGGGAAACTGGAACTCAAATGCAAGGGCGTAGAATTGCACAGTTTGGAAATTGTAGATATGATTATATTCGAGATGTAGCTGAATATTGTAATGTCGATGAAGATAACAATGCATATCAGATACCCAACTACATTTATCATACTTTATTGCATGGACAAAAGAACTCAAAACAATATACACAATGCATAATCAACATGTACGAAGCTGAGAATGAAATACCATGGCATTTAGATCATGAATTATTCGGACCTGAAGTTCTTGTGTATACCTTTGGAGAGGATAGGCCATTACGGCTAAGAAAACTACATGATACAAATACCGAAGCAAATCGGCACACAACAGACACGGACGATGGTTCTGTATATACACAAGTATACCCAAAGCATTGTTCAAAGTATGTTCTTTCTGGACCAGCTCGTCATGTATGGGAACACTCTGTGCCAAGCGGAAAGAGTGACCGAGTATCGATCACTTTTAGAAGTTGGATTGGCCCAAAGTAGAATGACACCACATTTGCTATTGCTTTATCCACAGAAGGACGAACTATAAACAAGCATATTCTTCGGCTTTTTTGCTTGCTGAATCATTTGCCACGGCCTCTTCTAAGCACATAACTTCAATCTTTTCATCATGCAGATAATGATTAGTTTATATTTACCATTGATTCCAACTTTCATTGGGCACTTGAAGTGTAGGATAAAGCCATAAACTATGACGATTGTTTCTAACCTCATATGTATGCTGTAACTCATGACAACATATAAACATTTTGTTGCCGTCTTTTCGCCAGGAGATAAATCCCGAACTACTGATCCAAACTCGGCAGGGTATGATATCTCCTTCTTCTCTGAACTACTCTATACACTTCTCTAAATGCAACAAGACAATATACAGGGCGCCTCTTGGTTTATTTGTTAATAATTTGTCTTCACCACTCCCCTTGCCTCAAAAATAAAAAGGTGTCATTGGAAAAGGTATCTGATTACTAATTCCTCTGTTACAGTTAGGCTTGCCGGATTAGCGCATGAGCGCACACAAAAAATGCACTGAACTAGGCATTGGCCCATAGGGGGGAGCAAATGTCGATTCCGGGGGGTTAGCCCCCGTAAATCCCCCCGTGAGTTTGGGGGGCACAATTTGGATACAAATATGGACATTTGTACCCATATATACGTCATTTGTACCCGTAAAGTACCCATATTAGGTGTACGATATTGCCAATTTGACCGCCCCCCAAGTTGACTTTCCGGGGGGCACCCCCCGGCCCCCCTATGGGCCAATGCCTAAGTAAACACCTCCTCGCACACGAATTGAAAGAAATTTGGCGATATTACTAAGCAACCCAGAGCCTAGATAGATAGAGCAACCCCATCACTCATCTATCACCAATCAACCTTGGCACTAAAAATCCTCACTACCTCTGATTT
>Ga0075437_11577_pt1 | contig 10830 bp, 11 predicted proteins | sample MintriMetagenome_FD_74266 | JGI IMG/M metagenome (GOLD analysis project Ga0075437, IMG submission 74266) | Marine eukaryotic communities from Monterey Bay, USA to study complex ecological interactions - Minidiscus trioculatus and... | ecosystem: Environmental > Aquatic > Marine > Unclassified...
ATTTTGACTCATAACCTATTAGCTCGCCGGTATCCGATCAGGCGAGAAGGTCAATTGCGATGCTTGAACTTGTGGAAGAACCCATCATCTGGCCATAAAAGACTTTTATGCCACCTCAACTCACGCAACTACCGGAGGTAGCAACACTATACCTACTAACTACTAGGTACATATATAAACTCTCATCGCGGACAGCCGAGGCAAGTGGACAAAGGTATGTTGTGTATAAAATATCTTATATTATTGAACTGCTCTTCGAAGAGACGAGCGGCGACGTTCTAAGCCTATAAAGTTTGTGATGCCGATGACGATGATGTATTGTCATCGGACTCGGAGAGGGATGAACAGAGGAGACGAGACAACGAGTAGTCAATGGTCGAGATAGAACCATATGATATACGATTGTAATGATATGTTCATATCATATGTATTCATATCATATGTTCATATCATATGTCCACATCATATGTTCATATCATATTGGAATGATATGTTCTATCATATGTTCATCATATCTTATGTCCATTGGCATTGGCGGTGGTGATTGGCCAGCGGTGTGGCCAATATGATAGGAGTATATATGCCGACATCAGAAGGAGTGTATCAACTGTATCAACTGCATGTCGTTAACATATTATTATCCTTTCTCAATCTACATAAACATATCTCGTAATGAAGAATACATCACAAGAGACGAGATACACCAAGCACGTTAAGCAAGAATCTAATCCTTATCCTAAAACATCATGTCTCAACAGCCACCCTTGGGATATACACAAGAATCATCTGCAACTGATCATGGACAAGATGATCATCTGATGTTGCCGAGCCTCGATGGATACTATCAACCACAGCAGCAGATATCACCACATGATGGTTATTATGCTGCATTGCAATCTGGATACTCTCACTCGAGTCAACCTTATGAGTATATGGATACTGATATGTCTAGTTTATTATCACCATTACCATTTACTCGTCAAGTATCGTCCGTATCATACTCCTCCCAATCTTCTTATGGAGCAATGACTTACTCTTCCCATTCGAATGTATCGATGCCTTACTCATCTCATGGGTACACACCACATTCAGAAGTATCTCATGGATCCGGTCAGTCTATGGCATACTCTTCCCATTCTAATGCATCGAGGTTGTTAGAATCGATGATGACAAACTCTTCCACGAGTGTAGGTGGATCAAGTGTATTATTAGGAGTAGGTGATAGCATTGGAAGTAATGTTAACGTTCCCGATGGAGGCAAACTATTCGTTTTTCATATTCCTCAGTTCATGACTAACATTGGTATGTTGAAGCTATTCCTACCGTATGGCACAGTATTGAGAGTGAAAATCATGGCTGATAAATTTGGAAAGGGACGTGGATTCGGTTTTGTTGGCTATAACTCTGTTGAATCTGCAGAGCGTGCAATCAAAGCCCTTCATGGCCTTCAAGTAAGTATTGAGTTGAGTGTTATGTATCATCGATCTTGATTATCCATCATATTGCTCATGCCTTTATAACCTCCTCTTTTACAGGTTGGAGACAAGTGGCTTAAAGTCGAGCACAAGATTGAGAAGGCCAAACCACCAGTATCGAAAGGTCAATCCACCAGTACCGATATCATGGCGTACCTACCTCAACGTATTCTTAGTGCTATGCCTCTTCTCGTGGTTGGGGCAGTCCCAGTTCCTGGATTCATGCCCGCACCAAGGCCAAGGATCCCTGTGTCTGGTTTCGTGCCCGTACAAGAGAAGAAGGATGACACCACATCCCTCCTTGAACAGGCATCTCAGAAACTTGAACTGGTCAAGCCTCGACACATTGACAAACTTGTATCAAGCCCCGAATACAAGCCAATGGGAAGCTTAGGTAGTACACATCGATTGGAAACGGACACGAAGGCAGCCGAGGCCTTACTTCTACTTCGAAAGGATCCAAACTTTCGAGTGAATATGCGTATCCATAAGATCTATGCCTCTATTATGAGGACACAGTATTATAAGACAGCTCACAAGGTGACGTGCTTGGTCACATATGGTTTGAGTGAAGTTGAATTGGAGAACTTAATCTCTCATCCAATGGAGCTCGCCGTGAAGATTCTTAACTCCCTTAACCAAGTGTTGGATGAGGAAGGACAGCCGTCTCCTCGCCCCAACTTGGAGGAAATCACCCGTGCTTTGAAGACATTGAATGACGAAGAGAATTGAATTGAAAATGATAAGATATTGATGATGAACATGATATGATGGCATATATGAATAACTTTTTCTGCTATAGCTACTTACAAGACAAACACCGCTACACCAAAAGTATAATATCGAGGAGGCTTTCAAACTTGATGAATATGTAAAATAGGAAGAAGAACTTTAATAGCTAACAATCCCCTACACTCTTATTTGAAATGAACCACTTTGTGTAATGTTTCTAACACCTTTGTACGGCTTGTAATGCTCTCCCGTTACCGACAAACCACTCACGTTCAAACCACTAACTGATGCCAGTAATATCTTCCAATTGACGAATAGTGGAGGCTGTTCCTCACTGCCCAATGTTGATATTTCATCAGAGCTGCTCTCTTCAAGTACCATTGTTCCATTTAACTGTGGTCTCGTCTTCTCATCCAACTTTCCAATCGTCCACTTGGCAATCTTCCCAGCCTCATCGTATACTACTTGACCTACCGTTGCATTCAAGTTGGCAGTTCTAACGAATTTCGGGAAGGGTATGACAACTGATACATCATCAATCACCAACGGGCCTTTTCGAGAGGAAGAATATATCAACGAGCTAATCGAACGTGCAGTGACAGTTAATGCAATTCGTCCACCAACATCATTACCCATTTTACCATAACTGATACGTGGTATGACCTGGATGGGCATATTCCCAACTGCCAAGTTGGAATGTTGATGATGACCCTTCATTTGGACACGATACCTCATGAGTTCAAACGGACCATCGGGAGGTACGAAACTAACAACTCGATCCTTCTCGAATCTAGTGTATCTAACACAAGGGTGGAAGCTACAATCATCGATCAACGATGGGTCATTGAATGTTAATAGTAAATCAGGCACACCACTTAAATTCGATTGTGATTGTATACGACCACTAACATCCGAGGAGATGACGGCTCCATTCGATGACAGTATGGCATCTATTTCCTCAATAATGTCAATGTATATTTCATTATTGGGGTGTACAACTCCAGCTTTACGCCATGGCATGTTGGATACTGTCCCTGTTGGTAAAGCTTCGGAGAGGATTGACGAGGATCCTCCCGTCATGGCTTGTTGAATCTTATTGTTGTGTGCAATATCATATGAACAATTTGAGAGAACGTTGATTATTAGCAACAAAGGTTTATCAAAGACAACAATCAAATCACATATCTCAAAACAATCTCACCTTGGCCATAACAGTGGGTGGTCTAATTAAATCAGTTAATGCATTCGGCTCGGTAGTTAACGGCCAACCATGATCAACCATCTCTTCTAATAATTGATATGCTGTACTAAAATTATCTTTAACCGCACTCTCATCGGCAGGATTGCCAAAATATAATACAAATGTGTCTGCAATTTTATGTAGGAATTCAATAACTAGTAAGGGTGGTACTTCATAATTACCACTGCCGATATTTGCTGGACATGCCGCTAAATATGTTAATCCATCTCTTAATACACTATATAGATATAATGATCCGCCACCATTACCACTAGTATTACTACCTCCTCCAGATAAAGGTGTAATTTCATCATCAACAACATTAGGTACCTCCATAATAGGTGTAACTGAATCATACAATGGAAAAGGAGATGTACTAAGTACAGTTGATGATACACCACCATGATGATTTAAACTCTCGGATGCATTCTTCCAGAATATATCACATATAGTACGAGATGTTAATATTGATCGGAAGTGACGTTCTATTAGTACCTCGCCTGTTGGTGATAAGATGAAGAGTGATTGTATCATGGTGTATAATATAGATACTGTTGTATGTTTTTGTAGTTTTTTTGGACAGTATGTAAAGACCTCTGTTTAATGGTAAACACACAAGACGGATCAACTAAAGGATATGGCAATATTATGATATTATAATAAGCCCATTCTGTATCTTAGAGAGCGACCGCGAGAATGAAAATTGACTTTTCTAAATTGTTTGATAAGGAATGTTGATAAAAACAAATACATGGGTTCAGGAGATCGATGGTGCCATACTATTGCAATACAGTCCGTATACTAACAATGCACGTATACAAGCAATAGATGATGAGTTTAATACTTTTTCAATTGGTGGTGGTTAAGGATACCACCGTATCTTTTCTTTTCTTGGTGCCGAAAAAATGACATTCTAGAGAGCTTGCAATAGGAGGAAGCATACAGTGTATCATGTCGACTAATCAGATACCAACTTGGACAGTGAAAGACGATGGATCTTTCGCCTCCTGTATGATATCTCTTCCACCCAATACAGGCTTCCACTGTGAGAGTGATGCAGTAGTTTCTATGAGTCAATCAATTGATGTAGTAGGAAAGATGTCGGGAGGTGTATTGGCAGGTAAGTTGTTGGTAATACATATATAAGACAGGCGCAATGGAAATCTCCCTTAGACTTAGAGGTGAAGCCCGCCTAACAAATAAAATCACCTAAGGGAGATTTCCATTGCGCCGGTCTTTATCTCAGAAAATGTCACATCATATATGTGCTCATAATATCTTCTCCCTCCTCTCGTAGGTTTGGCCCGTGCCTTTTTAACAAGAGAAAGCTACTTTACTACACAAGTTAAAAATAATTCTACATATCAATCGGGGGATGTATTAGTAGCACCATCAGATCCAGGAGGAGTTGCATTGCATAAAGTAGTTCGGGGGGAGGAAATCATATTAACAAGTGGAGCATATTTGGCGGGTGATGTTAATGTTAATGTTGCAAGTTCGATGTCGTCACCTTTCTCAGGATTTAGTAACTTTAGTGGAAGTGGTATATTCTTATTAAAAGCATCCGGGCAGGGGAATTTGGCTATCTGTGCGTATGGTAGTATGCATAAATATACACTTGCATCTGTGATCAACGTTGTGTTGATAATGGACATATAGTTGCTTGGAGTGGAAGTATGAAAACAACTATGAGGCTAGCAAGTGGAAGTGGGGGTTTACTTGGAAGTATGACATCAGGAGAGGGGCTGATGTGTTTGTTCGAAGGGCCAGGCACTGTCTATGTTCAATCTCACAAACCAAACATAGGTCCTGAGGGTGCAAGGGGAACTAGAAACGGTGGAGGTCGAAGCACGGGCAATCCAGTTGTGGCATGCATTATATTCCTCGTTGTGATATTAATCTTTCTTGGGACCATTGCTGCCGTATACTTTGGCCTTGATGTGCAGAAAGATAATATACAATATAGTGGGCAGCAGCGTTATAAACAACAACAGCAACAAAGATACGATGGCGGACAATACAGACAGAATGAGTTTTAATTCAGACTATTATAATGAATTAAGTATTCATCAGTAAACGTAACATACAGAGCCTTCTCTCTTCTTTACCAAATCGATCTAAACCAAAACAAAACTTCTTATTTCTTAACCTCCTCAAAAGCCCACTTCAACCAAGGCATGAGAGCCTCAACATCGGCAGTCTCAACAGTGGCACCACACCAAATACGGATACTAGGTGGAGCATCCCTGTATCCACCAATGTCCAATGCAACATTCTCCTTCTCCAACAATGCAACGAATGCCTTAATCTGTTCAGGACTTAAATCCAATGTACAACATACCGAGGTGTTGGAACGGGTGGACTTGTCCTTGGCTAGGAAATCAATCCAATCATTCTCATCAACAAACTTTTCAATAACATTCAGGTTGGCATTGGAAATCTTAATTAATCCATCATTACCACCAACACTTTCGGCCCAGGCTAATGCATCAATGTAATCTTCCACGGCCATCATTGATGGGGTGTTGATTGTGGCGCCCTTGAAGATGCCAGCATCCAACTTACCCTTCTTTGTTAATCGGAAAATCTTAGGTAGCGGACGATTCTCAGGAGTATAACTTTCCAATCGCTCCACAGCCCTTGGACTTAGAATTAACATCCCATGTGCACCCTCACCACCTAATACCTTCTGCCAACTGTATGTCGTAACATCCAACTTTTCCCATGGCATATTCATAGCAAACACAGCACTAGTGGCATCACATAATGTTAATCCAGTACGATCATCGGCAATCCAATCACATCCATCCTGAACACGAACACCACTGGTAGTACCATTGAATGTGAAGCAAATATCACGATCTTTATTCGTTTTTGATAAGTCTGGTAATTCACCATATCCGGCAGTATGTTCAGTAACTTCGACGGTATCACGTAATTTCAAATGGGAGATGGCATCAGCAAACCATCCCTTTCCGAATGATTCCCAATGACAAACATCAACATCTTTAGCTCCTAACATATTCCACATTGCCATTTCATACGCACCGGTATCAGAGGCTGGTACAATACCAACTAAATAATCATCTGGAATGTTTAACATACGCTTTGTTTCATCAATTGCAAATTTTAACCGATCTTTACCCAACTTTGAGCGATGTGACCGGCCTAATGATGCTGTTGGTAAGTTTGATATTGAATATCCTGGATGTTTCTTACATGGTCCTGATGAGAATTCAGGATTTGCTGGCTGTTGTTATTGTTGTAATATTTTAGTATTGTATTATTGTTGTGTATGTTTGTTTGTTGGTGATATAAATATAATGTGCATATGATGTGAGCATATGATAGTGAATAAGAAATAATCATATTATGTGAGCAAGTAATACGAAAATATGATTGTATACAATGAACTGATATTGCAACAAGCAGCAAACGTGCACCAATCCATCACTACTCAACAGATCCAAATACGTACCTTTGGTCCAGGAGCAGCAGCACTCATCCAACGAGCAGTCAATGCTCGTGAAGCAATGTTATTTGAAGTAACAGCAGTACGCTGTGAAGAGAAGGCAAGAGCACGAGCGGCGGGGGCAAATCGTAACATGTTATGATCTATTATGATGGTTGATATGGCGTTAAGTTGCTTGCTATTGGGTGAAAACAATGACGCGTCACTGATAATGAAGTTGAAATTTTTTTTACCTAATTTGTGGTCTGTGAGCAAGAGGCTGTAGCGTAGGTACGTATGTTAAGAAAGTACCCAATACCCAGGCACATGCATGAGAAGTGGATATAATATATCACGGAGTAAGTAGTAAATATGATATTGTAAAGTGCTGTTACTCTTTTTTATGTTGGTCGACAGTATAGAACTATGGGTTTATATAAAGATACCTGAATATTTACGATACTCATATCTTTTTTATAATATCTTTTGCAATTGCTACCTCTTACTCTTGTGTTCATATTATCACATATTATCACAGTATAGTATAATGGGAAAGAAGTCTAAGAAGGCCAACAAGAAGGGGAAGGAGAAAGGGAAGAAGAAACAGCAGGCACTTATTGCAACTACAAAGAGTGTACATCGACCTCATCGTCTCGTGATTAGTAAATTGAAAATTTCTGACAAAGTTAGTTCAGCATTTGAAACTATTGTTAACAATGATACCCTCGAAAACATTGCTAAGTTTCTCAGTTGTAAGGATTTAGTCAACTTATCCCTTACAAAAAAACGTTTGGCATATGAGATCAATAAAGTTGCCTTGCGTATGATTAGCTCATCAAATTCTCGATATGGCGGAGAAGATATTAATGAGTTGGCAGTATTGGATGAGTTGAATCACCTTCGATCTCCCTTAGTATGGAATGAGTTATTGGGAAATAGGATTGGATATGTTAACGGGGATAAAGCGTGTGCATACTCGTCTAATCCAAACAGGTTACACACGGCGTATTACATTGGAGAGCAAACTATGGAGGGTGACTTTGATGATTGGCAGGGTAATGAACAGACTGCAATTGCAAGTGATTATATCATGACATCGGGCAAACACTTTGCCAAGTTTAAGATTTCAACATGTGATCCTGTTGTTATCTTTCGTTATGTGTATTGCCGTATAGGAATCATGAGACCAATTAGTTCCAAGTTGAAGAAGACTACATCACATCGTTTCTTCGAGGGATGGTTTTGCCCTCTCAGTACTCCAATGTTCGGCAAGTTTCTAGAAGAGAAGACTCCGGCGTGGGGTGATAGTGATATACACTGCTGTTTGTATTACGACTTTGAGGGATATTGTGAGCATAGCGACTGGACATCCTCGCACAAGAGAAGACGACATCCTGAAGGGCTTCGATATATATGATGGTGAGCTTGGTCTTCTACTTGATTTGGACGAAGGGACTCTATCTGTTTACAAGAATGGTGTTCGTTTAGGCACAATGATGAGCGGCTTGAGCGGCGAGTATACTTGGGTTATGCAAATCATAGCACAGGCAAACGGTAGACCAGATCAACAGAATGTACGCATCGAACGGGCACCGCTACCAGAAAATTTGAGTGGCTACGATTTTATTGATGAGAGTAGCCACAATGAACGTGGGATGGAAAGGAACATTACAAGGCTTATGAGAAATCTTTAGAGCATACGTTGGTGGTGTAGAGTACCAACAAAAGGAAATAAACAGCGGAGAATTGTGCGTGGGCAGAAATGAACAGTTTTGATAGTCTTGATATCTAATTGCATTAATAGTACTACTCAAAGATAACTAGTCCTACTATTTTATACACCCGCAAGCACACTACCATTAAGATAGATAAGTTGTATACACATTATCATTAATTTACTTCTTACCCTGATCAAACGATATAGAATAACCACCAGTCTTAGGATCTTGAACAGCATTAAAATTATCAAGACTCAAACCAAAGTTACTTAATAAACTATTCCCCAATCCCTTCAACTTATCCATTGTTTCCTCCTTTAACTTTTCTAATCGTTCATTTTCAATCTTTGTTAACCTATTAACATTCTTTTGTACAACTTTATTTGTTGGATCTAATTCATATGCTAATTTTGCATCTTTTAGTGCCTCTTCGGTATTTTCAATACGTTCATTTGCGGTACTTCGTCGTAGATATGCTTTGATATAGGTTGGATTGTATAGTAGTGATATATCACAATCGGTAATTACCTCTCCGTTCCGTTCTAGATGGAGTAATGTTGCTGCACGGTTTGCATAGTATACTGCCAACTTATGTCCGTAGATGTGTCTTGGTGGACTGAATGTTTCTATTGGTTGGTCTTCTTCATTATCTTCTTCCTCATCTTCCTCTTTCTTATCTTCACCATTACTATTATTTCTATTACTACGTCGTTTTTCCATCTCCTTCCTCTGTTTCTCCATCAATCGTTCTCTATTACCTTCATCAAACGTATCTCTAAGTTGTAACAATTCATCACCTGACAAACCAATCGATTCACCATATGGTGTTGCCAATATAGCATCAGTGTAATAATCATATGCATCTAAATAATTCTGTGATTTGAATTGTGCATTGCCTTGTTCTTTTAATTCTTCTGCTTTATCCATTGGTGATGGTGTTGGTTTTGTTGGTTGATAATGTGGATTATTTTGATTATTTGGATGTTGTTGTTGTTGTTGTTGCATCATCATGCCTGGAGGGGGCATTGTCATCATCCCTGGTGGTGCCATACCGGGTGGCTGCATCATCATGCCGGGCTATTAATGAGAGAGTTGAATAATAATTAAGAATGAGTTGGGGTTAGATTATATATATTTTAAAAGAGTTATATATGCGTGATTAATCTGTTTCAACTTACTGGTGCCATCATCCCTGGAGGTGGAGGCATCATTCCAGGCGGTGCCATTCCCGGCTATTATAATGTACAAAAAAGGAAATAATAAACAGCATATTAGTTAGAGTTAACAATTTACAAATCTAAAATAAAAGATTATAATCAACACATCATTAAACTTACTGGCACGAAACCCGGTGGCATCATGCCCGGAGGTGGGGGCATTGGTGGAGCTTGATTAGTGTTATTAGTTGTTGGTGGTGGTGCCATTCCAGGAGGAGGTATACCCTATTTGATATTAAATACATATTATATATATTTTTTTGCAATGAAAGAAAATACATATTATAGTTGAGTTGTTAGAAAAAGTTATTGACATGAGAGGCATCAAACACTGATACAATATATATAACTTACCGGAGGTAATGTCATACCGGGTGGTTGCATCCCTGGTGGCGGAGGCATCATTCCTATATATTATCATTGATATTATAGATGAGTAGGTAGAGAAGGGGAAAATAAATGGGTTGTGAGTTTTTTGATGTTGATTATAAAAAGCATCTCGCCGTATCAATATATTAAGACTGATATAAAAATGATCACCATCGATTGAAAGATTTACAGGGTATATGACCGCTTTAATACCATCCAACTTCATCCAAATCAACATACCAATAAAACTCTCCCACAAGATGTGATCAATTTTTAAAACTCATTTTGTGGTATCCTAACAACATTATTGTACAAACTGTACACCGTCAAACACACAATATATTACAGCGACATATATACATAACATACCTGCTGGTGGATATTGCTGTTGCTCTCCCTCATTGGGAGGAGGCGGATTCGACGCCATCGTCAAACCTAGGTACTAAAATTTTATGCAGGCAGTGCAGCCAGAGGGGAAAATAAATAAGGATACCCTTTCAGAGGTATCCTTTTAAACCACCACCAATTGAAATAGCGTAACAACGTGATGTCCTTGTAACAACTATCTAGCAATTCATGAGAAGTATAGGAATGTATTGGCAGTCGGTTAGACTGTTTTGCAATACGT